>Ga0307375_10001196_pt1 | contig 28973 bp, 16 predicted proteins | sample TR1MG_FD_202531 | JGI IMG/M metagenome (GOLD analysis project Ga0307375, IMG submission 202531) | Soil microbial communities from Risofladan, Vaasa, Finland - TR-1 | ecosystem: Environmental > Terrestrial > Soil > Coastal area > Acid sulfate soil | place: Finland: Risofladan, Vaasa | collected...
CCAGACGAATTTGTCGAACCGTGCGTTCGTCCACCACCTCTCTCCGCCAGATACGCAAAGCGCCCCAAACGGGGCGCTTTGCGTATCTGGCGGAGAGAGAGTCCGTGTCCCTCGAGTCCAACTGTGTCCAAAGGAATCCATACAAATGGCTTAACCACGCCACTTGTGGCGGTTACGTGTCCAAACCTGTCCATAGCCGCCCAGAGAAATCCAGCGTATGCTCATGGGTAGAACCATGGGTAGATTATGGCACGCGCATTTGAAAAATTGTCTGATTTGAAGGTCCGCAAGGTGAAAACTCCGGGCTACCTGGGTGACGGCGGCGGACTCTACCTGCAGGTGTCCCCCTCCCTCTCAAAGTCATGGGTGTTTCGCTATCAGATCGATGGTCGTACCAGGGAAATGGGCCTGGGTAGCTTCAACACCTTTGGGCTTCGTGATGCGCGCGACCGCGCGACCAGTTGCCGAAAGCTACTGGCCGACGGGGTCGATCCGATCGAACAACGAAACACTGCGCAGCAGAAGAAGCAGCTCGCCGATGCACGTGTGATGACGTTTGGTCAATGCTGCGAAAAGTACATTGAGGCGCATCGCAGCGGCTGGAAGAACGCCAAGCATGCTGGCCAGTGGGATGCCACATTGCGGACTTACTGCACCCTGCTGTGGCCTTTGGACGTGGCCACGATCGATACAGCGCTGGTGATGAAGTGCCTGGAGCCGATCTGGACAGCCAAGACTGAGACCGCGAGCCGCGTGCGGGGACGCATTGAGTCTGTGCTGGCTTGGGCAACTGTCCGCAAATTCCGCACCGGTGACAATCCAGCCTCCTGGCGCAATCATCTCGATCAATTGCTGCCGAAACGCAGCAAGGTTCAGAAGGTGGAACACCGCGCAGCCCTTCCCTACGCCGACATGCCAGAGTTCATGACCAAGTTGCGCCTACGCGAAGGGTTATCGGCGCGCGTGCTTGAGTTGCAGATTCTGACCGCGACGCGGCCAGGTGAAACAGCCGGAGCACAGTGGGCTGAAGTCGACTTGGCTGCCGCCATGTGGACCATCCCCGCCGAGCGCATGAAAGCTGACAAAGAGCATCGTGTACCACTGTCGGCGGCGGCACTGTCCATCCTGCAATCGCTCCCGCATGTCTCCCCGTCAATTTTTCCCGGAGTGAATGGGCGTCCGATTACCACCGCCGCGGCTATGAAGCTGCTCAAAGAGCTGCAGCCCGACATCACTGCGCATGGATTTCGATCGACCTTCCGCGACTGGGCTGCGGAGACGACCAAGCACCCACGGGAAGTGATCGAGGCCGCGATGGCACACCGACTCAAGGACAAGGCAGAAGCAGCGTATCAACGTGGCGACCTTCTAATTCGGCGTGCCAAGTTGATGAACGACTGGGAACGACACTGTCAATCCACAGCTTAAATCGGGCGATGGCGACGACTTCCGGTTTGGACGAAGGCTCTGGAGAGTCCACTTAACTTTACGGCGTGCCAATCGGTGGTATCGACGCAATTGATGTGGCTTCCAGGCACGTGAGACAAAAATAAGGGGCCCTTCGCGGAAAGGTATGGGTGATTTCCGCACGTTGAGCTCATTGCAGCCCCTACAGGGCAAGGCCGTGCGGGCTTCAGTGGCGCCCTGAAATCTGGCACGCTGTGACGATGTCTACTTCCACGAAGCGTCCCCGGCTTCTGCTCGACGCCTATCGGTTCCCCGGCTTTCGCCCGCAGGCGACGGTCAAGGGCGTATTCGGTGCCCCCCAAGCACGGGTGGTCACGCTCGTTCGGCGGGGAAAAAACAGTCTGCGGGTGCTGTGGCCGCACGCTGTCGGGCTGGTACGACCGCAAGCTCCGGCAGATCCGCGACCTGTCCTGCGGCGACACGCGGGTCTGGCTGGCGTTCGAGGTGCGCCGGGTCGACCGCCGAACGTGCGGCAAGGTGAAGAGCGAGCAGCTCGACTTTCTGGCCGACAACCCGTTCTACACGAAGCGGTTTGCCTGGCACATCGGTCGCAGCTGCCGGCAATCGTCCGTGCGCGATGTCGCCAAGGAGTTCAAGCTCGACTGGCACACGGTCAAGTCGCTGGACAAGCAGTACATGGCCGAGCAGATCAGACGTGCTGGGATGCCCGGCCCGAAGGCGATCAGCATCGACGAAATCTCGATCCGCAGGGGGCACACCTACCGCACCGCAGTCAGTTCGATGCGCAGGCGGTCAAGCGCCAGCTTGGTATCGCCATTGCGTCGTGGGACGACTTCATGATGCAGATGAAGGCGCTGTCCGAGTGCCGGGTCAATGCACGGACCACCGAGGCCTTCCTGCAACGCTTGCTGACCTATCCGGCCTCGACGGCCACGGGCCGCACCGCGATGGTCGTCAACGGCCGTGCCGTCAACTCGGTGCAGGCGCTCTTCGCAGGACGCGGAAAAGGCTCGAACCTGGCCTCCGCGGCCGGTACGGCGTGGGGTCTGGTGAACAGCGTCACGGAGTTCGTCGATCACCATCGCCGCACTCGCAGCGAGGACCATCGCCGGGACGCGGCGTGGTTTGGTCATGGCGCACAGATCAAACAGAAGGCTTGGAACGAAGTGATCAAGCTCGTCGCGTAAGGCAAGTCGACCACGATGCCCAACTGGGGCGTTTGAGGCAAAGAACGATACAAAGCACAGGATGGGAGCTCACGCTCCCATCCTGTGCTTTGGCTCATCTGTTTTTCTTGTTATATCAATAAGATAGAAAATTGTTTCGATTCACAGCTCAATATCGCTAAGGATGGTAGCAAAACCCTGAACCGCCAGTTCAGCAAGTTTCGCCCCTGCCGCGGCGCCATCAAGTAGGAATGAATTAATAAAAGTAGCTTCTATTGACAGATGAGTATTGTCTGTTTACAGTACCTCCACATACACCGGGAAGGCATATGGACACTACTCATCACTTCGCTCAGCGCATGTCACAGCGTGGCGTAAGCCGCGACATGGTCAATCTCGTTCGAGACCACGGAATCCTTGAAGGCGACAAGGTCGTATTGGGCCATCGGGACGCGGCAAGGCTGATCGAAGAACTTACGAGGAAGCTTCGCGTGCTGAAAAAAATTCAGGCCAAAGGGGGCGTGGTGGTGGTCGAGAGCGGAGAGACCCTGATCACCACGTATCGTCTGACGCGTCGCAATAAACACTGAGACTGACATGAGCGCGAAAATCCTTTGGCCGCTCGGCGATCTGTTCCGCACATCGCCCTTGCGGGGAGCAGATGCGCTGACTCTCTCGCTCCAGTTGCTCGCCTGGGCCCGTTTGTCGGCAAGAGGCACTATCGCCCCTCCGTTGCAATTGGGACGCGCCCTCGCCCGTGGCTCTAATGGACTACTTGAGGGACTGAAGGCGCTGGAGAAAGCTCCAAGTCCGATAGCCCAGGCTTTCACAGGGGCATCAATCCACGCAGGGATGGCGGGAAGCGCGCTTCAGTCGGCGAGCGACCTGTGCGCAAAACTAGAAGCCGACGGATTGCTCGACAGCTTCCTACCAGAGGACGCTGCGGCCGACTTGGGGTTTGATGCTCAGCACTTTTGGCCAACGATCATCGAGCCAACCCTCGCGGACCTCATGGTGAGACTTGCGGACCCCGGTATTCATGACAGCGTCTACTGTGCCTGGGACGCAACGGCCCAGATCGCGGGACGCCTCGTCCGGGCAGGATGCAATGTCTGGACAGAGAACCCGGTAGCCACCCCTTTTCCAGCACTTGCTGCGCTCTTTGCTGATAGATCTATCGAGATCGGATTCAGTGACCCCATCCGATCCCCGTCCTTTGTGTCGGCCGGTCGATTGAGAAAGTTCGATCGCGCCATCGCCCTCCCCCCGATGGGTGTGAAGATTGAGGCAAGCATCGTCTCCAAGGACTTGTTCGCGAGGTTCAGCATTCCGAAGGCGACCTGGGGTGTGCTGACCGTTCAGCACTTGCTGGCCCAAGCCGAGCAAACGGCGGTCATCGCTGTCCCCAACAGTCTTCTGCTGGGTGTCGGGGCAGATCGACTACTGAGAGAGCAGCTCGTTCGGTCTGGGCAGCTGAGCGCGGTGGTCTCGCTCCCACCTGGTCTTCTTTCGGGTACGAACCTACAGATAGCCCTGTTGGTTCTGGCGCCTAAAGGCGGCATCGAGCGCGTCCGATTCGTCAATGCGAGTGGCGACGAGTTCCGGGAATCCCCAAATCGTTCGAGGACGACGCTCACGAAGCTGGACCGCATCGTCGAGAACGTCTTTGGCGATGAGGATGGACCGATCGCCCGCACCGTTGAGCGAGTCGACATCGAGGCCAACGACCTGCAGCTTCTGGTAGGCCGGTATGTCCTCGATCCAACGCAGCAGAAGCTGAAATCGCGGCTTGTAAATGTGCCCCGTAGAGCATTGGGGGATCTGGTCGAAACGGTCCGCCCGCTGGCTGCATCACCCCAGCAGACTGATAGCGCCATTGCGATTCGAGAGGTTGGAACCTCCGATATTCCTGCGGCTGGATACATGCGCCCAGGGCGTGAGCTGTATGCCGAACCCGAGGTGATCACCAAAGGAGCGAATCAATTCCTTAGGCCGCAAGACATCGTGCTGACTATTCGTGGGAGCACTGGAAAGGTCGGCATCGTCCCCGATGACGTTCCCGATCCAGGCGCTGATGGCTGGATTGCTGGATCTTCGGCAACAGTGCTTCGAATGGGCCCGAATTCTCGAATTGACCCAAGAGCACTGATAGTCCTGCTCCGCTCTCCCATGGGGCAGGACCTCCTGAAGACGATCACTTCCGGTAACACGATTCCGATGATCACGTTACGAGATCTCCTGCGACTAGAGATCCCGGTGCCTAGCCTTGAAAGCGCGCAACGCGCGGCAGCACTACTCGACAAAGAGCAGGCGTTGCAAGACCAGATTGAGGCATTACAGCGCAAACAGACGGAGCTGGCCGGAAGTGACTGGACCCTGGGAATGCTCGACTGACTCATCTCGCTTCAATACATTTCAGTAGCTTTCGGGTACGGCGATGAAAGCCAAACAAGTAAACCCGCCACATTGGAACGGCGTCGATCAAGACACAGGGGAAAAATAGCGATGGCGAAGACACTTGAAGCGCACGACAAGCTTATCCGCGAGATCTTTGAAGGTAGCTACCAGTTCGAGATCCCCGACTACCAGCGACCCTACGCCTGGACAACGGAGCAAACCGAAGAACTGTTCGATGACTTGATCTCGGCAATGCGGGATGCCCGCAATCCTGAAACGAGCAGCCAGTATTTCCTCGGTAGCATCGTTCTCATCAAAAATGACCGGGAGCCGAAGTCCTACGTCGTCGACGGTCAGCAGCGCCTCAGCACACTCACAATGCTGTTCTCGGTTCTACGTACTTTGATGCCGAATGCCGCCGACGACATCACAGACTTCCTCTACAAGAAGGGAAAAGTCAGCTTGGGTGAGACGAACGAGTACCGTTTGATCGCCCGGGAGGAAGACGTAGATTTCTTCCGTACATTTATCCAAGAGCCAGGCGGCATCGGCCAGTTGGTTTCCAGTACAGACAAGCTTAAAGACAGCCGACTACGTTACCGGGAAAATGCCGTTCACTTGCTGGACAAAGCAAACGCCCTGTCCAGCGGAGAGCATGACGCGCTTTGGAAATTTCTAGCGAACGACTGCTCCCTAGTCGTCATCTCCACACCCGACCTCGAAGCCGCATATCGCATCTTCTCGGTACTGAACAATCGAGGGCTAGACCTTGCTCCCATCGACATCATCAAAGCTGACGTACTTGGCAAAATCCGAAAAAATGCAGATGCTGAAAAGAGCCGACTCTACGCCAAGGAGTGGAGCAGCATCGAGAGCGCACTTGGGCGTGATGGCTTTGGTGAGCTACTTGCTCATATCCGAACGATCTACGCCAAACAGAAGCAGCGGGCGACTCTGGTAAAGGAGTTCCAGGATCACGTCACTGAGTACAAAACGCCGATCGACTTGGTTGACAAGGTCATCAAGCCCTACGCCAAGGTGTGGGACTTTGTACGCGACGCCAACTTTGAAGCCACAGAACTGGCCGACACAATCAACGACCACTTGTCGTGGCTGAACCGGATCGACTTCAAGGACTGGGTGCCACCTGCACTCGTGTATTTCAAGCGCTTCCGTCAGCAACCCAAGTTGCTGGCCGAGTTTTTCAAGACGCTGGAACGACTCACCTATTTTCTCCTTGTCACCAAGGTTGGCGTCAACGAACGCATCGAGACCTACGCCGCTCTCACCAAGGAGATAGAGCCCGAAGCATTCGATGGTGGCCTGTCTGCCTTGAATACCCTCGACCTCACTGGCCCGCAGAAGCGCGAGTTTTTGGCCGCTATCGATGGGAACATCTACCGCCGATTGCCCAAGGCGAGGATGGCGTTGGTGCTTCGCCTTGAAGCCCTGGTCAGCGATGGGAGCAAGAAGCAGACCTTCGATCACCTGTCGCTGGAGCACGTCCTTCCGCAAACGCCACGCGCAACCTCAGATTGGATAAAGTGGTTTCCCGATGAAGACGAGCGCGATTCGTGGACGCACCGACTGGCAAATCTAGTTCCTCTGCATCTTCGCAAGAACCCCGCCGCTAGCAACTTCGACTTCACCACCAAAAAGAACGTTTACTTCAATGGAAAAGGTACGGCGTCGCCCTTCATCCTGACGCAGGAAGTCCGGTCGGAAGATACCTGGACACCCTCAAAGCTGGACACCCGGCAGAAACGACTCGTCCGCGTTCTGGAAAAGTACTGGGAACTTGAGTTGCTGCCCACCGAATCTGCCAGCCAAGCGACCGAGACAACAACGGCAAAGCAAGGCCACGCTTGATGAAACCCGCAATACAACAACATCAAAGCAACCTGAAGTGGATTGCCGACTTCATCTGGAATATTGCTGACGACCGTCTGCGCGACGTGTACGTGCGCGGCAAGTATCGGGACGTAATCCTTCCCCTCACGGTGCTGCGCCGGCTCGACGCTGTTCTGGTGCGGACCAAGCAAGCCGTATTGAAGCAAAAGAAGTTTCTCGACGCCCACAAGGTGGCAGAACAAGACGGCGCACTACGCATGGCAGCCGGACAGGCGTTCTACAACACGTCCGACTTCACCTTGGGCAACCTGACCAGTGGCGCGGGCCAACGTCTGCGAGACAACTTTATCGACTACCTGGACGGTTTCTCACCCAACGTCCAGGAGATCTTGAACAAGTTCAACTTTCGCAACCAGATCCAGAAGCTCGTCGATGCACAGATTTTGGGTTACCTCATTGAGGATTTCCTCAATCCGGAGATCAACCTCTCGCCGCTACCAGTCAAGGATGCAGACGGACGAACCAAGTTGCCTGCACTGGATAACCACGGCATGGGCACGGTGTTCGAGGAGCTGATCCGACGGTTCAATGAAGACAACAACCTGGAAGCCGGAGAGCATTACACGCCAAGGGATGTGATTAAGCTGATGGCGAAGCTGCTGTTCATGCCAGTAGCCAGTCTGATCCAGTCCGGTACGTACCTGCTGTACGACGGCAGTTGCGGCACAGGTGGCATGCTTACCGTAGCCGATGAAACGCTAAGAGAGATGGCGACAGCCCAGGGAAAAGACGTTTCAATCCACCTGTTTGGCCAAGAAATCTCCGATGAGACCTATGCCATCTGCAAGGCGGACCTTCTGCTGAAGGGCGAAGGCGACGAAGCGGAGAACATCGTCGGCGGCGCAGACAAGTCCACGCTGTCCGCGGATCAGTTCAGATCGCGCGAATTCGACTTCATGATTTCAAACCCACCCTACGGCAAGAGCTGGAAGACCGACCTCGACCGGATGGGCGGCAAGAAGGAATTCAACGACTCGCGCTTCATCGTCAATCACGGCGGCAATTCAGAATTCAAGCTCATCACCCGCTCCAGCGATGGGCAGCTCATGTTCCTCGTGAACAAGCTGCAGAAGATGAAGCACAACACGCCTTTGGGAAGCCGCATCGCGCTGGTGCACAACGGTTCTGCACTGTTCACCGGCGACGCAGGCCAGGGCGAGAGCAATATCCGTCGCTGGGTGCTAGAAAACGACTGGCTCGAAGCCATCGTCGCGCTGCCACTCAACATCTTCTACAACACCGGCATTGCCACTTATATCTGGGTACTGGCCAACCGCAAGGCTGAGCACCGCAAGGGCAAGGTTCAGTTGATTGACGCCACGCAGTGGTTTCAGCCGATGCGGCGCAATCTTGGCAAGAAGAACTGCGAACTGGCCGATGCCGATATTGCGCGCATCCTTACGCACTACCTCGACCAGCCACCCGCCGATGTCGAGTCAGCCAAGGTCACGCCCGAGTGCAAGTGGTTCGACAACGCCGATTTCGGTTACTGGAAGGTCACCGTCGAACGTCCGCTACGCCTCAGGAGTCAGCTCAAGCACGGCGCCATTGAGACCCTGCGCTTCGCCACGGGCGACGAGGCGCTGCGCAGCGACATCTACGCGAAACACGGCGACAAGCTGTACACGGAGTTCGGAAAGCTCAAGCCCGAGATCGAGGCTTGGTTGAAGGGCGATCCAGACAAAGACAGCGACGAAGATGGCGACGACGAGTCGGAGGACGAAGGCACCAAATCCGCCAAGAAGGCGGTGCCGGAAAAGCGCCGAAAGAGGCTGCTCGACCCGGCCACCTGGCTGCGCGACAAGATTTTGGTCGCGCTGGCGACCCTGGCGCGTCAGGAACTGGGCGAAGGCATTTTCGACGACCACAACGAGTTCCGCACACGCTTTGACGCCACGATGAAGGCGCATGGCGAGAAGCTCGGCGCGCCCGAGAAGAAGGTGATCTACAAGGCAGTGAGCTGGCGCGACGAGTCGGCCCCGCCGGTCATTGCCAAACGCAGCAAGCTCAAGACGGGTGAGCATTTCGAACCCGGCTACGACGGCGCGTACCTCGAACAAGCGGGCAAGAATCGCTTCATGGTCGAGTACGAGGCGGATAGCGACCTGCGTGATACCGAGCAAGTACCACTCACGGAGCCGGGCAGCATCGAGGCATTTTTCGCCCGTGAAGTACTGCCCCACGCGCCCGATGCTTGGATCGCCATGGATGCAACCAAGATCGGCTACGAAATTTCGTTCGCCCGCTACTTCTACAAGCCCGCACCGCTGCGCACGCTGGAACAAATCCGTGCCGACATCCTGAAACTGGAGGAGCAGACGGAAGGTTTGCTGCACAAGATCGTGGGGACTGAATGATGGCCGTTGCGTATTCGGGCTATCGACAACCCAAGATGCGCTGGCTGCCGCCTGTGCCAAACCATTGGGATGAAGGGCGCGCCAAGATCTTCTTCCGTGAAGTGGATGAGCGCTCCCGCACGGGTAGCGAGGAATTGTTGTCGGTATCCCACCTGACTGGCGTGACGCCGCGTAGCCAGAAAAACGTAACGATGTTCAAGGCGGCGAGCTATGTTGGGCATAAGATTTGTCGCCCAAGCGATATCGTGGTCAACACCCTCTGGGCGTGGATGGCTGCTTTGGGTGCCGCACGTCATACCGGTTTGGTCAGCCCCGCCTACGGCATCTATCGCCCCCACAAGTCCGACAGTTTCAACCCGGCATATCTCGACTACCTGCTACGCACTCGCGCCTATGTTGCCGAGTACATTGGTCGCTCGACGGGCATTCGCGCCTCACGGCTGCGCTTGTACCCAGATCAGTTTCTCGACATCACGCTGATTCAGCCGCCCCGCATCGAGCAGGACCAAATTGTCGCCTACCTGCGGATGCAGGACGCCCACATCGCTCGCTTCATCAAGGCCAAGCGCAACCTGATTGACCTATTGACCGAGCAGAAGCAGATCATTGTCGAGGGTGCGGTCACACGCGGGCTCGATGCAGAAGCGACACAGCGAGGTTCGGGTATTGATTGGATCGCACGTATTCCTGCGCACTGGGAGACCTGCAAGTTCAAGCACGTTGCGCAATTTAACCCGTCGCGCTCGGAGAGCGTTGCATGCCGGCTCAGTGATGAGATGGTGTCATTCCTTCCGATGGAATGCATCACGACAGACGGCAAACTCCAAAACGTTGATAGGCGAAAGGCTTCAGATGTCTGGGAGGGCTACACGTATTTCCGTCGTCACGATGTGGTGGTGGCGAAGATCACGCCGTGCTTTGAAAACGGCAAGGGTGGACTGTTGGACGCTCTGCCGACAGACATTGGTTTCGGCACAACTGAGTTCATTGTTCTGCGAGCCATGGCTCGACGCATCCGGCCAGCTTTTCTGGCCAAGCTTCTGTCGATCAAAACTTTCAGGACCTTGGGGGCCGACGCCATGACCGGGGCGGCAGGCCAGCAGCGCGTTTCACTGGACTTCGTGAAGAACTTTCAGATCGCTTTGCCTCCTCTGGTTGAGCAAGACCGAATCTTGCAGGCTCTCCAGACCGCGACAACGGAACAGGACTCGGCTATTGAAAGGATCAGGAGCGAAATTGCGCTGATCCGCGAGTACCGCGACCGACAGATTGCCGATGTCGTCACCGGCCAGGTCGATGTACGCGACTGGGTACCGGGCCCGGACGACATGGTCGCCGACGAAGATCTGGCCTTGCTTGGCGGCAACGAAGAACTGGATACCGATGAGGGGCAAGACGATGGCGACGACTGACACCAGCGAAAAGGGCCTGGAGGCCCTGATCGTGCGCGATCTGTGCACCAGCGGCGGCTATGTGCAGGGTCAGCCCACCGCCTACAACCGCGATGTGGCTGTGGACGTGGTGCAATTGCTGTCCTTTCTTGAGGCTACCCAGCCCAAGGCAGTCGAGGCGCTGGAGCTCGCCAACGAGGGCATCAAGCGCACACAGTTTTTGCACCGTATCCAGGGCGAAATTGCCAAACGAGGTGTGGTGGATGTGCTGCGCAAGGGCGTGAGCCATGGCCCAGTGCACGTTGATCTGTACAAGCTGCTACCCGCGCCGGGCAACGTCAGCGCCGCCGAAAACTTCGCCAAGAATATCTTCAGCGTCACCCGCCAGTTGCGTTACAGCATTGACGAAGCCCAGCGCTCGCTGGATATGGCCATCTTCATCAATGGCCTGCCGATAATGACCTTCGAGTTGAAAAACTCGCTGACCAAGCAGACCGTCGCCGACGCCATCACCCAGTACCAGACCGATCGCAACCCGAGCGAACTGCTGTTCCAGCTGGGGCGCTGTGTGGCGCATATGGCGGTGGACGATGCTGAGGTGCGGTTTTGCCCGCACCTTACCGGCAAGACTTCGTGGTTCCTACCGTTCAACCAGGGTTGGAACAGCGGCGCAGGCAACCCGCCCAACCCGCATGGCCTGAAGACCGACTATCTGTGGAAGCAGGTGCTGACCAAAAACTCACTAGCCAACATCATCGAGAACTTCACACAGGTGGTGGAAGAGGAAAACGAGAATGGCAAGAAGCGGCGCAAGCAGGTGTTCCCGCGCTTCCACCAATTGCGTACCGTGAGGGCATTGCTGCGGCGTGCCCGCCAAGACGGGGTTGGCAAGCGTTATCTCGTCCAGCATTCGGCAGGCAGCGGCAAGAGCAACACCATTGCGTGGCTGGCCCACCAGTTGGTCGAGTTAAAAACGACTGCAGACGCCATGCTGGCTCAGTTCGACTCGGTGGTCGTCATCACCGACCGGCGCGCGCTGGATACCCAGATTGCCCGCACCATCAAGAGCTACGACCACGTTGCGTCGATCTTCGGCCATTCCGAGAACGCCGACGAGCTGCGCACCTTCCTGCGCAAGGGCAAGAAGATCATCGTGACGACGGTACAAAAGTTCCCATTCATCCTCGATGAACTTGGTGACCTCGGCGGCAAGAAATTCGCCCTTCTGATTGACGAGGCGCATTCCAGCCAGGGCGGCAAGACGACGGCTAAAATGCACATGGCCCTATCAGCCGCGGCCGGCGATGAAGAGGACGACGAGGAGTCAGTCGAGGACAAGGTCAACAAGCTGATCGAGTCACGCAAGATGTTGCCCAATGCGAGCTACTTTGCATTTACCGCGACGCCCAAGGCCCGAACGCTGGAACTATTCGGAGAGCGCTACGATGAAGCGGGTGAAGCACGCTACCGCTCGCCAGATGAGCTTACCTACACGACCAAGCAAGCAATCCAGGAGGGCTTTATCCTCGATGTGATTGCGAACTACACCACGGTGGATAGCTTCTATCACGTCGCAAAGGCGGTCGAGGACGATCCCGATTACGACAAAGTGAAGGCACTGAAGAAGATTCGTCACTACGTCGAGTCCCACGACAAGGCCATCCGCAAGAAGGCCGAGATCATGGTCGATCACTTTGTGGTGCAGGTCGTGGGCAAGAAGAAGATCGGCGGCAAGGCTCGGGCCATGATCGTCTGCAACGGCATTGCGCGAGCCATCGACTACTACCGCGACGTGTCGAATTACCTCAGCTCCATCAAGAGCCCGTTCAAAGCCATCGTTGCCTATTCGGGCGAGTTTGAAATTGACGGGGTGAAGAGGACCGAGGCCGATCTCAACGACTTCCCGAGCAAGGACATTCCGTCCAGGCTCAAGCAAGACCCGTATCGCTTTTTGATTGTTGCCAACAAGTTCGTCACGGGCTTCGATGAGCCGCTTCTGCACACGATGTACGTGGACAAGCCACTGGCTGGCGTGATGGCGGTGCAGACGTTGTCTCGCCTGAACCGTGCGCATCCACAGAAGCGGGACACCTTCGTTCTCGACTTCGCAGACAACGCCGAAGCTGTGAAGGCGGCGTTTCAGGACTACTACCGAGCGACGGTGCAGACCGGAGAGACCGATGCCAACAAACTTCACGATCTGAAGGGCGACCTCGATGCAAAGCAGGTGTACAGCTGGAAGCAGGTCGAGGACTTGGTCGCGCTGTACATCATGGGCGCAGACCGAGACACGTTCGACCCCATTCTCGATGCGTGTGTTGCTGAGTACAAAGACAATCTAAACGAAGACGGACAAGTCGAGTTCAAGGGCAACGCCAAGGCCTTCGTCCGCAGCTACGGCTTTCTCGCTGCAATCCTGACCTATGGCCATCCGGCTTGGGAGAAGCTGGCGATCTTCCTGAACTTCCTGATCCCTAAGCTTCCAGCCCCGAAGGAAGAAGACCTCACAAAGGGGGTGCTGGAGGCCATTGACATGGACAGCTATAGAGTTGAGGCACAAGCATCACTGAAGATGTCGATGGACGACACTGACGCCTTCATCGAGCCACCTCCCTCCGGCCCAGGCGGAGGTGTCTGCGAACCCGACATCGACAAGCTGTCGAACATCATCAAGGCGTTCAACGACATGTTCGGCAACATCGAATGGAAGGACGGTGACAAGATCCGGCAGGTCATTACCGAGGAAATTCCGGCACGTGTGGCGCGGGACAAGGCCTACCAGAACGCTCAGGCGAACTCCGACAAGCAGAACGCGAAGCTGGAGCACGACAAGGCGCTGAATCGCGTGGTGCTGGAGCTCATCTCCGATCACACCGAACTCTTCAAGCAGTTCAGCGACAATCCCAGCTTCAAGCGATGGCTGACCGACATGGTCTTCGACTCCACTTACCATCCGGTCCCCGTGCCGTCCAAGAGTCCACCCCCGAGTGGAGCATCGGCGTGACGAAGGCCTTAGGCGCTCCGCAATGTAGAACCTCTTCAATGCTTGCACCGGTGTGCATGCATCACGCGACTGATGGGCGATGACCAGCCCGCCGACCATTACGATCAACCGCAAGCCGACATCGACCAGCAGAAACCGACACAAAGCGGTCGTACGAGAGTCAAACATGCCGTCCAATATTCAGCTTATTACCAAGAGGCAACAGCCAGGCGAATTTGATACCCTCAATTCCCAGAGCGGGGGGACTACCGGTGTTTTCGGGGGGCGTAGCAGATTGCCTCGATCACCCTTGTCAGCCCATTGCGCTTGAAAAAGGGGCTGATATGGCTGATAGGCCGACGGATAAGTACTCAGCGGGTGAGCAGGGTCTGGGATACATCTACCAGGCGCGCCTCGCCCTGCTCCACCTGCTGCAGTTGCCGGAGGACACCGCCGTCTTCCTGGAAAAGGATGACGACCTCGATTTCGTCGACGATGGAGGTGGTAAGACCTTGGCCTCGCTCAAGCACAAGGCGGTCGGCGACAGGCTGACCGACCTATCGACCGACTTCTGGAAGTCCGTCAACATCTGGCTGGCGCGGTACAAACGCGATGGCCGCGCCACATCGAACCTACGGTTCTTCCTGTTCACCACCGGCACGGTATCGGCCGACTCGTTCCTCGCCCACCTCCTCCCCAACCAGCCCGCCGCTTCCGGCGACGACGCCACGCTGGTCATGTTGGCCGATGCGGCGCTCGCCAAGTCGACGTCGAAACTCATCGGCCCGATAGCTACGGCGTTCAACGAACTCGGCGATCCCGAGAAGCAGGATTTTCTGGAACGCATCCTGATCATCGACGGCAGCCCGCGCATCGGCGACATCCCCGCAAACATCAGGGACAAGCACATGCGAAGCATCCGGCGCGAGCACCGCGAGTTCGTCTTCGAGCGGCTGGAAGGCTGGTGGACTGACGCCGTGATCAAGCAGTTGACGGGCGCCAGAACGGAAGAAATTTTCGGGTACGAAGTCTCGGACAAACTCTCCAACTTCGCCGAGGAATACAAGGCGGACAACCTCCCCATCAACTTCCGCGGAAAAGTGCCCGTCGGTGAGATCGACACCGAGATGGATCCGCGCTTGTTCGTGGCGCAACTGCGCGAGATCGGCATTTCATCCAGCCGGATCAGAAGCGCGATCCTGGACTACTACAGGGCGTTCGAGCAGCGATCGGCCTGGGCGCGTGAGAATTTGCTGGTGTCGGGAGAAGTTGAGGAGTACGAAGACCGTCTCGCCGACGAGTGGAACCGCTATAAGGATGTCGCCTTCGAAAAACTGAAGGACGACAGTGTCGAGGACGCATTTCGCGAAGCCGGTGCAACCCTCTACAACTGGGCGGAGTTCGAAACTGGGAAGATCGAATCCCTGCGCATCCGCGCACGGGTGGCGGAGCCCTATGTCCTTCGCGGCAGCTTCCACATCCTGGCGGATGCCGCGCCCGAACCCAGGGTCTACTGGCATCCCAGATTCCTCGAGCGTCTCGGCAAGGTGCTGGGGGTGGCCACGTGAAGCGATGGGACCAGCGCCCCTTCGAGATTCGGAACCTGTTCAACCCCGCCTTCTGCGGTTTGGTTCTGTTCCGAGCCCTGCACGGCTACGAGGAAGAAGACGCCCGCGGCATGCCCTTCTCGCTGTCGTTGCTGGTGCTGCCCCTGTGCCTGCACAGGGATTCGCGCGAGGTGATCGCCAGCAGTCCGCGCAGCTACCTGCTCAAAACCACGGAGAAAAACCAGCAGGTCGTGGTGGGCTTCGCCGACCGAGTCACCCATATGCTGCCCTATGTCTTCGAGGGCTTCGGCCTGCTAATGGAAAGGGGCTGCATCGCCATCGCGGATGAAGGTCGCATCCAGACCGTACCCGACAAGGTGCGCAAGTCGGTCAACGGAACCGACGAGACCGTCTCCTGCCAGAAAGTGGCGCGCATCGTCGGAAGGGAATTCGCACGCATCGCCGACCGGGCGACCGTTTACACGACTTTCGGGATTCGTCCATGAAGATCAGATCCATCCATATCTACAGCAACGACGGCCAGCGCCGGGATCTCCGGTTCAAGGTGGACGGGCTCAACGTCATCACCGGCCGCTCCTCCACCGGCAAGTCCGCACTCTCAGAGATCATCGAATACTGCATGGGACGCTCTTCGTTCAACGTCCCAGAAGGCGTCATCCGCGACAAGGTGGCCTGGTTCGCCGTGATCTACCAGTTCGAGAGCGAACAGGTGCTGGTCGCCAAGCCGACACCACCCGGCGGTGGCGCCAGTTGCAGCACCGCGATGCTACGACGGGGCACCCAGGTGCAGGCGCCCGAGTTCAAGGATCTGGCAGTCAACACCGACGACGACAGCATCGTCGAGCTGCTGTCGCGCCTGCTCGGCATTCCCGAGAACCGCACCGATGTCGCGCTCGAACACAGCCGCGACAGCTTCGATGCGAACGTGAAGCACACCTTCTACTATCTATTCCAGAAGCAGGGGTTGATCGCCAACAAGGATCAGCTTTTCTACCGCCAGAACGAGCAATTCCAACCGCAGGCAATCCGCGACACACTGCCGATCCTGCTCGGCGTCTCCTCCCACAACCGCTACGAACTGGCGTCCAGGCTGCGCACGGCGCAGCGAGATCTGAGGATCAACAACAAGCAGTTGGAGCAGGCGCGTAACGCCGTCGACACGTCGCACGAGCAGGCCATCGGCCTCTATTCGGAAGCTAGGGCGGTCGGTGTCATCGGCAACATCGACGGGAGCCCGAATACCAAGGGGATCATCGACGCCTTGAGGTCGGCATTATTGTGGAAGCCTGAAACGGTACTCGACGACGACGGCCGCTGGATTTCGCATTTGGAGGAAGAACTGGGCGAGTTGCGCCAAGATCGCCGCGACGCCCAGGCCAGGATCGACGCGGCGCGACAGTTCGCCAAGCGGGTGGGCGGCTACGAAAGCGAAGCCGCCGAACAAATTGACCGACTGGCCTCGATCAAGGCGCTGCCGAGGAACCCCGATAGCGGCGAATGGCAATGGCCGTTCAGCGAGCGGAATCTGGCGCTGGAATCCCCAGTCGCCGCCGTCCTGCTCAACGAGCTGGGATCACTCGACAGGGAATTGCGCATCGCCACCGGCCAACGCCCCAAACTCGAATCCTACCTGACCGAATTGGCCGGCAAGGCGGACGGGATCGCGGGCGCCATCAAGCAGAAGGAAGCGGAACTATCCGCCGCGATCTCGGCCAACGAGGTTATCGCCCAGATGGGCTCCCGCAACAACGCGGCCGCGCGCGTGGTTGGCCGCATCAGCATGTTCCTGGAAACGCTTCTCCCAGACGAGGATCTTGCCAGGCTGGAAGCGGAGAGTCGCCGCCTCAACCACAAGGTGAAGCAGCTTGAGGACCAAATCGGCGCCGACGACAGCAATGAACGCCTAACTTCGATTCTCAATAACATCTCCGCACAGATCTCGCGGTACATCCAGAAGTTCAACGCCGAATTCGGTCCCCACCCTGCGCGGCTCAACCTCCCGCAGTTGACGATCATCTTCGATCGACCCGAACGGCCGGTCCCGATGGGACGGACCGGGGGTGGCGAGAACCATCTGGCCTATCACCTGTCGGCACTGCTCGCCCTGCATCTATTCGCGGCCCAGAACAACCGCCCAATTCCACGCTTCCTGCTGATCGACCAGCCGACCCAGGTCTATTTCCCGTCCGAGCAGGTCTACAAGGATGCCGACGGCTCGGTGCAGAGAACTGAAAACGACGCGGACCTTAATGCGGTGCGCCGGCTGTTCGAGCTGTTGCTGAAGTTCACTCAGGAGGACGTCCCCGGCTTCCAGTTGATCGTCACTGAGCATGCAAACCTCCGGGAAAAGTGGTTTCAAGATGCACTGGTGGAACAGCCTTGGACTAAGCCACCTGCACTAGTGCCCGAAGAGTGGCCCTGAACAGATGGCATCTGCCTGCGAACCAATCTGACTTTGCCATTACATATGCTGCCAGCGGCCGCTTCTGGTCGATCTTTACCGCTGGGTCGAAAGATGATCGGTGTGCCAGCAAACTGTCACACTCGGTCGGTTCAGGCGATCAAGTCGAGCGGTGTGCGCACTTCAATTCACGATCTCAGAATCTATAGGCTGGATTGCTAAGCTTGAGGCTGGATTACCGGATCGCCACGTCAGTGGCGGTCAGTCGAACCACGCTGTCACATCGGTCGCGCCACGTGGATATTTCGGCAAGACCGTTGATCCTGCCATCGTCCAGTAGTCCACACCCTGATCGAATTTGAGGTTCAGGCGCTGACCGTCGGGATAGGTCAACTTGAGTATGCGCGCGTGCGGCACGATCGACTTCTTCCTGACCTCCAGCGCGATCTTCAGCAGCGGCCTATCGCGACGAAACACCTGTTTGAGGTCACGCTCGCGGGCCTTCTCCTCTCGCCAGTCAGTCCCATAGCCCGGAACAGTCGGAAGCTCGGCCGTCTGAATGGTCAGGCTCACGGGAGAAGTATCGGGGACGAGTCCATCGATGAACGCTTTGAGCACCTGAGCTGATTCGGGCGAGCGAAAGTATCGATCCGTGTATTTGATACTTTCTGGAAATTTCCCAGCTACCTCATCAATGGCGGGAAACTTCGCTCGAACGGCACCCAAGACGAAGCCCAGGAAGTTCTTTGCCGGGATCGCCGCATGGGAATTGATCATGCAAATACCACCGTTCCCTTGGGGCGAGGCTCTTGGCGCGAATTCGTCGTCACCGATGATTGTGAGCTCCAACCCAAGACTCCGAGGCCCGCGCACCAGGATGCCGTGCTCAGAGATGGCCCAGTCTTCGCCTGGAGCTGTAGCCTCGGACGCGGCATCAGCGTCGGCAAGTGACCAGCTACAGCTGTCAACTGGCCCGATCACTTCAGCCAGCGGAACGTAACCTTGCGGGATTGGAGCTGTGTTCAGAGAATCCACCAACCCGGAGCGGCGCAAGCTCAACAATTGCTCCTTGGCGTCATCGCTGAGTAGCTTTGTGCCGCCCAAGAGTACGAGCGACACCTTAAGGTCCGGATTGGCTAAGCGCCCCTGCAACAGCACGGACTTCATTCGCCAGTCCGGAAGATCCCAACCTTTGTCCCCTGCATGTGCAGCTATACAGATCCGCATGCAGTGGGCTTGCACATCAGACAAAGCTCTGACTACGGCTCTCGTGATCGGCGCTGCTTCATATTCGCAATCCGCGCCAAGAACACTGCGCACATCGTCGGGTAGTGCGAGCCCCAGGACGAATTCGTCGTTGAGCAAGTGCAGAGCGACGTGCCTATCCAGCTTTTCTACGTGCTGGCGCGTGCTGTAGTCGATCAAGCAACGCACGCAAGCGTTTGCGCACTGTGCAGGGCAACTCCCTGCGGCCTCGGAAACATCCCTCAGCAATCTTGGCAACGCCTCCGCCGCACGACTCACGTAACCCGCGCCGCCGGGTGCGAGGTCATATACAACGATGGAGAGCACCTGCATGTCGCCATAGCGTCCGCGCTGCGTGGCAAACCCGACCTCGGTGCGCTCGATGCCGAGATATTCGGCCACTGCATTTCGTAACAACACAGCAATCGAAGTCGCGGTCACCTCATCATCCATACCGGCCTGATTCTCGGGGTGGAGAAGTTGAATCTCCAATGCTTCGGTCAGCTGTTTACCACCCAACGCTCCAATCGTCTTGACGGCCCATGTGTTGGTTTCTGCATCCGAGCAGCGCGAACCGGTGCGGAGACGCGTGTGTCTACGAAAAGCCACAAGCTGGTCACCGGACGGGCTAGAGCCAGGCGCGTCTTGCAACGCTTCGGCTCGGCCACAAGCAAGGCACAGGAAGAAACCATGGCCATATTCCCCACGAGCTTGATAGTAGGTAACACTCCCAGCCGCTGCTCGGTATCGCCCTCGTTGATTGGGTAAATTCACCCATTCTCCAGCCACACTGAAACAAGGTGCCTCGGATGGAATGTACCTGGGTGAGGAGATGTCATCACTTGCTTGAACATCAGCAGCCACTGCGAAACCGGCTGGATTCAGATATTCAAATTGAGAGCGTGCCGCTGGTTCCTGACCACATTTCGGGCACACCTCCATCCGGGAGGCCTGATCGGAAACGTCTCCACAGTACCTACAAAGCAGCCGCCACCTGAAGCTTTGCAGCTCGGCCGCGTCGGAGACGCCTGCCGGGCGTTTCCAGTTCAAAGTCACCCCGCCAACGGTGTATCGCGCACCATTGACCACGACATCCGCACCCGGCTGGTACTCGCGCAAGGCAACAGGAAGTTCTCTACTGAGTTTTGTTGACTCCCACTCGTAATTGCTGTTCCTGGGCTGCCCTGTCGGAATAATCAGATCACGCACGTGTGTCGGGAAGCCCCTTGCTGGGAGGTAGCCCCTCTCTGTGAGTTCCGTTAGAAGGTAGGTCCCTGCCATCCGTTTGATCTGTGCGCTGATCGCCTTCCATGGCATTGAGTCCGCGGTCTCTTCTTGCCTTTGCTTGAGCAAGACATCAAATTCAAGCCACCAATCACTCTCGATTTCTTCAAGCGTTGCGGCAGCCCGACCCGCCAAGGCTTCTGTGGACAGCGGCGCGAGTATCGAGCCGGCAACCACTGTTCGAATCGAGGCTTGAGTCTCACTCGTCAGCTCGCTATGAAGCTGGTTAAGCATGAACGCCACGGGAGCGTTGCGCCGTTGATGCTCGATGTTGTCTGGATTGGCATCCATTGCGCCGAGCAGCCAGCCGATAGACAAGCTGCTGGCATTGACTCCCGGATGCTGAGTCAAGAAGCCCCGCAGCAACAGGGCATTCACGTGGCGCTGGACAACTGCTGCACTTTCCAGACGAACAGTGGGCACCGGTGTCTGCCCGGCAATAAACGCGCTCGCGTCGGCGAACAATTCCATTGCGCGTGGCTCGGGACGGCACAACGTATAGGCTAGCGCCCGGGACTCTCCGCGACGACCCGCGCGGCCCGCGCGCTGCAAGTAGTTGGCAAGCATCGGCGGTGGGTTTGTCATGGCAACAACCGACAAATTTCCAATGTCTACGCCCATCTCCATCGTGGTCGAGCAGTTCAGGACATTCAGCCGTCCAGACTGAAACTCATGGGTGATCTCCTTCAGGATGTCGGTGCCAATCTGCGCTGAATGCTCGCGCGTCGCATAGAACTCGGTATCAATGAATGCTCGGTCGAGCGCTTCACTCCAATGTCCGTCGTGACGTAACTTTGCTACGGCCTCCTGTTCATCGAGCCACGCTTTGCGTTTGACGATGGGCCAGAGCTCGTTGCCCTCCCTCCAAAATCCGTGCGGCAGCCTGGGGAATTTCAGCTCACGGCAAGGCTCAGCGAAGGTGGAAGACTCGCCACGCGGAAGATATGGCGATATCCCACGCAGAGTGGCGTCCAAAAAGCGATGAGTGACGTTGCAGAGCCAAAGCCGTTCTGGCTCAGCCAACTCTTGGCGCGAGAAGTCGAGATGATAGACATTGGTTCGCGTAGATGTATTCGACAGTACTGGTGCTGCTCCCGTCGTGAGCGCAAGCCACGCACTCTCAAGCACGTCATTGATCCACGCTGCACAATCGGGGTCTGTGGCGCTCAGATGAAACGCCGCCACAAGCAACCGATAGGCACGATGCGTTGACCTGACCCGACCATCCACGCCGATCACTACGGGCCAGCCGATCATCCTCTCGTATCTGCGCTCCTGCGTTGTGACATTGCGTTTCAATCGTTTCTGTCGGAATGACGTGCCAATCCAATTCGCAAGTTCGTCGGGAAGATCGACACAACCATTTTCTCGTACGTGATTGTCCACCAGAATCTTGAGGAAATCTTTCCAATCCTCCAGAGAACCACCCTTGTAGGCCCACCCTCGCGGCAGCGTCGTCAAGCTCTCTATGCTTGGGTAGCGGATGGACACAAGACCCATCGTCTCAAGCGAGTTGTGGCGCTTGGGTCGCCGGTAGAGCTCCCGCAACAAGAGCAGGTGCGCTGCTCGACGAGGATCATTCAGGCCACCCGCGATCTCACCAAGATATTTGGCGATGTAACTCAACTCCGTGCGCTCTGCCAACCGATCACGCAGTGTGCTCCACGGCATATGTCCGATGGTGGGGTTCAACAGACTCTTCTTTTCCGCTATCTGCTTCTGCAAATGGCTAATCGAGACGGGAGTGGTGGCACTTTCCAACCTGCGTTCCAATCCTCGGATGTCATCGTTCAACAGCTCAGCAAATTCAGAGTCCGGCAACTGGCGCAGAGTGGCCAACTGATGCGGAACAACGTAACGGGCAAATTCTCGCAATGCCCTGTCGTATAGACGAACTGCATTGCGTGCGGTGCCTTGCCTGCTATCTGTGAAACTGAGCAGCCGACGACCCTGCATCAATGCCCCTTCTTTTGCGTCAGCATCCGGTGGCGCTGACGCCAGAAGAGAGGGGATCACCGTGCCCAGCATGAATGGTGCAGAGATACGAACTTCGCGCCGGTTACGCGAATTGCGCCAATTTGCATTGCAATGGGGACAGTCAGATAACTCTCCACCCATAGCGAGCGCCACCTCACAATCAGCGCCTTCCGCAAATAGCTGGCCCGATCTTGCGCTCACCGGTAGTGTCACCACCGAATCAAGGATTTCGGTCGCATCCGAGGCTTTTACAACGATAGCCAAGGTGCGATGGCGAGTCGCGCTTTCATCAGCGTCGGACTCATCCTCCTCATTGTCGATGGAAGCGTCGAACCCTTCATCTGCGTCGTACAGGAAGTCATCCTCGTCATCGCCAAGCGCCCGCAAGTACTGCGAACCGTCGACATGTTCAATCACGGCCTGCATGGATTCAGATCCACATTCGACGCAAAGGTGCACACTCAGTACTTTGCTATCGCAATACGAACAGCACTCGACCTGCTCAAGAAATACAGGACCGAATCCCCAGTCGTCAGTGAGACCCTGCTCTTCCTTGCCAGGACAATTTGCGCGCAAGCATGACCAGACCCCTTCCAGAGTGCGCTGCATCAAATGTGCGCGAACAGGAAGGAACCGTTGATCTGTCAGATTGCGATCATCAGATACACCCGCCGTCGCTACATCCAGCCACCGTGCGGCCAGCGGCCAGCTGATTTGCAGCGCCTTTGCAATACCACCCAAACCTTGTGGGGCTTCAATGAGAAGATCTCGTAACCGCATGGCGATTGGTGAGCGATGCAGTGCTTGAAAGAGCTCCGCGGCAGTTCCCTCTGGAGCTTCTACCAACGCCTCAAGGTCTTCAAGGGAAGGCGGTAGGCCAGCCTGCGGACTTCCCAAAACCGGAATTTGCCGGTGCCCGCGGATCACGGCAATATGCGTGTCCGGGACGCCAGCCATATCGGCGAGAAATTGGCGAACTTTTGTGTCGTCCTTGCCCGATGAGTCACCCATCGTTGCGGATGTTGCAATGAAACGTACGTCCGCAGGATTTACACCAAATGCAAGCATTGCTCGGCGCAGCAAGAGCGTCAGTTCGGCGGCCTGGGTGCCCATATACGAATGCGCTTCGTCGATGACCACGTAGCGCAACTGACCCTGCGACGCCTCGAATATCCGGCGGTCGTCTGAACGCACCAACATGTATTCCAGCATAGTCGTGTTGGTGATCAACACAGGCGGTGGATCTCGGCGAAGGCGGGTGCGATCAGGAACCTCGCACTTCAACCCGCTGGCGTTATTTGGCCCGTCGCTTTTGACGTCTTGTTTCAGATCACTACTGTAGAGCGCAAAGCGCATGTCCCCACCATAGGGCTCCATCCACGCGACAAGACGCTCACGCTGGCTGCGAATCAAGGCATTCAACGGGTAGATGAAGAGTGCTTGGACTCCGACTAACCGACCACGCTCCTCGACCGCACGAGACAGATCGCTGAGGATCGGGAACAGGAAGCTTTCAGTCTTACCCGAGCCCGTACCGGCCGACACCAGCACTGACTTACCTGCCCGGACGGCGTCCATCGCCTGCAATTGATGTGTGAAGGGCCGCATCTGGCGCGTGAAGGCATACGGAATGGAGCCATCGCTCGGCAACGCGTTTTCTGTATACGGAAGCTCAAGTGACTTGACGAAACCTGGATGCAAACGGCCGCTATCGGCCAGCTGATCGAACGTTTCTTGAGCGTTGCGCCAACCAAACATAGCTTCGAATGCGGGATCGGCAGTAATACCGTCCCTATCCGCCGGAACCGCGCTAAGACGCTTTTTCAAGAATCCCCGGAAGCTGGCGCTGGCTGGCCGCAACATGCTGATCGCGGCATCAGCCACGCGTTCAGGCAATTCCTGTAGCAACGGGCCAATCATTAGATCTTTGGCGATAGTCATGAGATCTGCTCCAGTAACATCGCCGCATAGGCGTACAGGTGGTCGAATTCCGATGGCCCGAGATGACGCGCGTAGGCAACTTGCCGACGCAGGTCATCCGAAATGTTCATGCCGTCGTGAGAGATCCAGGCCGCTACGAGCGGTGCAACCAGGACTGGCACAATCCATTCATAGGCTGCTTGGAAATCGATATCCAAGAGATTCCGCGCTTTCAGTTGTTCTGCAACCGAGCTCACGGCATCTAGCAACGGGAACGCCTGGCCGTGGAAATCATCCACGAGAGCCGCAACCTTGTTACGCCAAACCGTCTTGGCCTCAACCAACATCCGATTGAACAACGCTTTATATGCCGGGGATCGCTCAGCGTTACCCATAGCTCGCTGAAACACGAATCCCTGGTACATATCGGCAACGTGCGCGTCCAGAGCCATCGTCTCAAGCTGCGCGACCGCCAAATCCTGAATTACCTTTTGCGTCAAATCTTCTTGGTCTGAACCCACGAGCGTGTTCCACCAAGTGAGGAAGCCATCCCAGGAGTGCTTTGAGACGAGGTGCCAGTAAAGGGGTATGCGGCCCAGCTTGGCGCTGAGGGCGTCAAACGCCGCGCCTCCATGGGAATAGGCCATCAATCGAATCGCTTCTGCAGGGGAATTGGCGATCGCCTTAAACATGTCCAGGTACTCAGCCGGCAGGTCATCAAATCGCATCAGCCACAACCGGAGATACTCAACTTCGCTGGCGGAAGCCTCTGAAACTGCGTGGTCAAGAACTGAGTGCACATGTTGGCTTAGCCGACCCATCCGGTCGCGAGAGGTACCTTCCAACTGAATGAGCCGCTGAAAGTTGACTGGCTGTGTCTCGACGTGAACTCCCATCTCGCCAAAATGTACGGCAAGTGGTCTGATGCCCACTTCCGCGGCAGAGACGATGGCCCATCCGGTCGGAAAGTCCTGAGGCAGATGCCAGGTTCGTGTGTCCTCGACACTCAGCTCCAGGACGCACTCTTGCTCTAATGACAAATGACGTAAGCGGAGCTCGCACAACAAGTCGCCTTCCTCCTGCAATCGGATGGTATCTCCCACACGGAATAGTCGTTGGGGAGTTACTGCGACGCACTTCTGCCCAAGATTAAGCGTCAGTGGAACGTCGATCGCTTCGCTCGAATACCGCAGATCACGTATGTCATCCTGAATCAGGGAAAGAGGCAGCCGACTTCCCGACATGCCCTCGCGAACCCTTAGCCGGTATGGGAAACTAGCCTTACCGTTGAGCGTCAACCAGAGAGAAGCATGGGCTCCATTTGCGTAGGCGACGTATTCTGAAATCGCAGAAATGGTGAGTCTTGCCGGTGCAGCAACGCCGTCCAGAAGACGACGAAATCCGTCTCCCACGGTGAGGGCGGGAACGCGAAGCATGATGGGTCTGGCACAGCTTGTTGAGGAGAGAAGCAACTCCATTTCCGTTGACTTGTGCCCTGCGGGTACCACTATGCGCCAGGCATCGCCGGTCTGTACCGCATCGCTGGGCTCGTCAATTCGCCACCCTGGACTTAAGGTCACGGTCACTGCTGCGTGACTGGATTGCACCGCAAATGCATCCGGCAGTAATAGGGCGCGCGTTTCAGCGACGGACACGCCGCCATCGCAAAGGCGATAGCGAACCAACCCTCTCGCCATTTGAAGTCTGGGGCTCCAAATCTTCTGATACCCATCACCAACCGAACGCCACTGGATCTCCACGCCTTCCGTGGACGGAACGGCATTCACCCGAGCTTCCCCGCGAAATATCTGGCGCGCTGCTGGCGAGCTTGAGCTGGTGTGGCTTCCAGTCAGCCGCAGCGTCGGGCTGTCCTCTGACGCACCGCAACGAATAGTAAAGTCGCCGGCCTCCCCTGCGTCAATGACGACTGCGCCCTCGACCCGTATGAGATTCCGGATCAAACCACTTTCATCTGGTTGCATCTGTCCGATAGACGTCCATTTGCCTTCTGCAACTGTCCAGCCTTCGCGAACTGCCACAATCACGAATGGCTGTCGCGTGCACACGCTACCAACAGCTAACAGATCACAAGATGAGATCCCGTCCCTTTCTGTAGCGGCTCCATTGACTGATTGAAAAATCCACGGTAGCTCATCATCGAGCGGCTCTCCTCCATCGACCTGGAGCTCGACACTCGTTCGCTCATTGGAAACTTGAATACCTAGCGTTGTTGAAGGGGTCGAAAACGACGGACCAAGCTGCAGATCGTGCCGGCGCAAACGAGGGAATGGCACGTAGAGGTCGTCGCGCTGGCGCGCCAGTCGTGCGACTTCTTGCACGACCTCGCCCTCCACGAGAAGCTGCAGGCGATACATTGTGTCCGTACAGCCATCCGGTAACGCCAGCCGGGCTGGGAAATCCGCGATATGTACCGACGGCACCCAAGTGCTGCCTAGCCGCACAATGGATCGCTTGAATGTCAGATCGTTCCCGTTGCCACTCGCAGACTCAGCAGCGACGTTCAACAATTCCGCGACAAGCTGTTCTACGTCGTCCCCGTCGAAGGACAGCGGCAGCTTTTGCTTCCAGCCCGGTTGATCCTCATTCAGCGACTCCACCTGCATGGCTTTGCCGCCCGCTTGGAGGACCAATGTCGCCACTACATCTACAAGCTCAACGCACAATCTTGTAAAGAAGGGCGACAGCTTGAAGGCGGCGGGTAGACCCGAGGCAGGAATCGACACATTCGCTGCTCCGCGTAGTTCTTCTTGGCCACCTGCCATACGCGTTCGCAGCAGATGCCTCAGCAATCCCCGCAATGGGCTTTGACCGCTTAAGAAGGCAACGGGAAAGCCTCCGTATGCCACAACCGAGCCCAGATACCGGTGTCGCCCGTGCATCTCCAGGGGCTTCAAGTTCCAGTACTTCAGACTTTGCTGGATCAATTTATTGAAATCTATGTTGCCGCGCTCATCCCGGAGGCGAGACACCACCGCACCGCAATCGTCCCAGCACCAGACATGGTTCTTGTAGCTCCTCCTGAAGCGCTCAGCGGCCACGAAGGCGAGCACCTTTACCCGCGTAGCGTCCGTACACTTGGGTCGATCCAATTCAGCCTCTAGCCGCTGAAGCGTGTCTTCCGTGATGCTGTAAGCGTAGAACGGTCTACCGTCCGGGCGTTCAATTTTGTTCGGGCGGAACACGAACAAGCTGATCAAATCCATTTTTGATCCCCCCTGTGGGACCCAAATCAAACGACACCAACATTTTAGCCGTGACACAGGCTCACTTCGCCTATCCGTGGTCGCCCCGTCACAGTTCAAACCCTAGCATGGTGTAACCCGAGCCTCCACTTGCGAGCAAGTTGTGACTCTTACAGAACTCGATGCGCCGCCATGGTGGTAATTCTCGCTGGCAGTCAGCAACCAAAAAATCTTCAAACCTATATCACTCCATGGAGAGTAGCAGGCAGCTCTCGCCAAAGACTGGCACCGTCAGTCTCACTACAGACTCCATGGGAGAATATCGTGATATCCCACTATCCCGTACTCGAATGTCTGGTGGCGTTTGCCATCGTGTTTTTGATCGGCTTTCTATCGGCCAGAAGCAAAGGCAGCAGCAGCGCCGTTTCCGCACAGCAGGGCGTGGCGCGCGCATGACCATCGCCTGCCCACGTTGCCACACCGCGTTCGTTGTACCGCGCCGTCGCGCTCAAACCACGGCGGCCGCCCTCGGTGGCGTCGCTGGGGCAATTCAGGGTGCCTCGACCGCCCTCGCCGAGACTGAAGCGACGGGTTCCAGCCATCCGCTGGGCGTCATCGCTGGCGCCATCCTTGGTGGCCTGCGCGGCGGTGCCGCAGGCTGTGCGGCTGGTTCGGCGATCGGTGCACCGATTGACCAAACCCTCCCCAACAACCTTCGTTGCCAAGCCTGCGGTCATGTCTTTGACGCCCGCCGCATTGATCTGCCTGTGACCTAGCGCCACTCGGTCCAGTTGCACCGAGCCATCCCGGCTCAAATCCCCTCGTTTTCCTCATCTTCCCTCGCGACTACGCATAGAGCCCGGCCTTATGGCCGGGCTCTATGCGTTTGTGTCGCTCACAAGGAGCTCGTCATGCACATTGTTCGATCATTGGCCTACACCCGCTACAAGCTCGGCAGCGACACGACGGAGCAAGACGTGCTCGCCGCGGCCGAAGGCATTCTCAAAGGACGGCTCGAACGCCAAGGCAGCCTAAACAATCCGACCGATGCCACCGCCTTCCTGCGCATGCGGCTGGGCGCGCTGCAGCATGAGGAATTTCACGTCCTGTGGCTGGACAACCGCCACCGCATCCTCGAATGCCAGAAGCTCTTCACTGGTACGGTCGATGGCGCCAGCATCTATCCCCGGGAGGTCGTACGGGCTGCGCTGAGCGTCAATGCCAGTGCTGCCATTTTCGCCCATAACCACCCCAGCGGTATCGCCGAACCCAGTGCTGCCGACCGAAACATCACCAACGAGCTCCGCGACGCGTTGCGGTTGATCGGTGTGCGGATTCTGGATCACATCGTCGTCGGCGATGAGTGCGTCAGCATGGCTGGTCGAGGGCTGCTGTGATGCAGACGCTCCTCACCACCCTCCCCTTCGCAGGTTTCTACGGCTCCCAGCATGACGCTGAGCTGGACGACGCCATGGACGCGATGTTCTCCAATGACCAGGGTGACCCGAACCCCGGCCTCACCGAACGCGTGAGCGGAGCCTGCCAGTGGTCAGCGGTCCACCGCGCCTATGCCAAGGAGTTTGCGGAGACCTTCTGTGAGGAGGCCGGGATCCACGCGGCCCGCTTCGAGTCGATGGATTCCCCGAAGTTCTACAACTTCGAGACCGATCGCTTGTTCGTCGAACTGCCGCTGGAGGAGGCCCAGCGAATGATGCGCGAGACCTCGACGGACTCACTGGACC
>Ga0307375_10001198_pt1 | contig 28933 bp, 48 predicted proteins | sample TR1MG_FD_202531 | JGI IMG/M metagenome (GOLD analysis project Ga0307375, IMG submission 202531) | Soil microbial communities from Risofladan, Vaasa, Finland - TR-1 | ecosystem: Environmental > Terrestrial > Soil > Coastal area > Acid sulfate soil | place: Finland: Risofladan, Vaasa | collected...
CCTGTGATGGGGATGAGTGCGAGGGATGCGGATACATCTTCCGGGGTTAAGCTTGGTATGCCGCCCGTGCCGTTGTAGTTGGCGACTTTGGGATTGAGTAGGGAGTAAATCTCAAGCATCCATCGCCTCCTGAGCGGCAATTTCCGCTTGTCGCCGCGTATCGTGATATGTCGGGTGATCCGGGTCCAACTTATCCCAGAGCTCCCACAGTCGCGCCAGTCTATTGATGGTCCAGCGGCCATCGGTGGTGTGATAGCATCGCCCGGTGGGCCCCAGGGGTTTCCATGTCAGTGCGGTCACCGCAAAGCCCTCCCCACGCGCTTAATAATCATCGCCAGGGCATCGCGCTCAAGACTGCTCAGCCTTTCATCCTCGATGCTGATAAATCCCATGCGCAATGCCTCCTGTCGTAATTCCTGCCGTTCTTGTGCGCTCAGCGGCGCCCGGTACTCACGCTGCCATCGGGGTACCGTAAACCTCATGCGTCCACCAGCGTGTAGAGGTCAAGCGCGGATAGATAGCGCACCGCTCCATTGCGCTCCATCCTCAGCAACATATCGCGCACATCCTCGGACGGTGCGGGGCGACAGTAGTTGGCGATCTCCATGCGCATGTAGGGGCCGCGCTTGAGGAGGGTGAGGATTTTGTGGGATAGGTCGGTGTCGGTGGTGTAGGTTGCGACTGTCTCGGTCATATTTTTGACTCCAAGTAATCACGGATAATTTTCAATGCACAATCATATCCTTTCGCCACCTCACACCGATAACCCTCGGCCTGCAATTTCGCAATAACGGCTTTCTGTTCCTTGCTCGCCGACCCTGCAAGCGTCTTCATCTCGACAAACAGGCCGTGGAAGCCTTGTGCTGCACGCGCAATCATCAAGTCAGGGATACCTGCCAGTAACCCCTCTTCTTTCAGCCGTGCGCCTCTTTGGGGGCTTGCTGTGCCTGCGTTCGGGATGGCGAATATCAGGACGCCTGGAAAATCCCGCCTGATGGTGGAGATAACGATCTTCTGGTGGTCGTGCTCGGTCATGTCAGCGCCAGCGCCGATTCTAGAATGTTCAATTGATTGTTTCCTCAGTCAAAGGGTAGTCATCGAAATCAATACGGGATAACAGCATTATCGGGCTACTCTCCAAGCCTAAAATATAATCGCCATTTTAACCCCCTAAATACTTTAGCCCCTTAATTGGGGCGTTTCTTTTTATGTATTGCCGTTTCTTATAGTCACCACACCGCAAAGAGTGGCGCGTCCCCAGTGACTAGCTGGGATTCGGGCTATAGACCCTAGACGCCAGGAAATAATAGCTTTTACCTGGCGATAAGGCAATTTGGGAAATCCCAGTCGTCGCCGTGCTCAGGAAGTGGTTGATCTTGTTGGTGTTCCAGCCTTGTTCCAGCATTGTTCCAGCCTTTCGAGAGGTTGGAACATTTCTAAATGTCTGAATATATTACTCTATTTCTCTTTGTTCCAACTGTTCCAACTTAAAAATAAATAAAAGTATTTTGGAGAAAGTGGAGGGTAGGGATGGCGGTGCGCGCTGGAGAGTTTTTGCGAATGTTCCAGCCTAGGTTGGTACAGGCATGTTTATATTGCCTATTTTAAAAACTAGGTTGGAACAAGGTTGGAACAGGTTGGAACATTTCAGGAAGGAGGACGAACATACGACCAGTAAGTTATTGATCCTTTTCTCACTTTTTTGTGTTCCCACCTCAAGCGATTCATGACTTTCCCCAGTTTTGTTTCGTCAGCTTTGGTGATTTGGCCCAGATCCTTGCGCATCAGTTTAGTCAGGATTTCGTATCCCTGTATAGTGTTTCCGGTCCACTCCTCCAAAAATTCCGAGACAGGCCCATCCCAGAGGTCGTGCTGCATTCGTAACTCTTGCTGTTCCTGAGCGCCGGGGACCAGCCACCAGTCCAACCATTCGTTTTTGCGCACCCGGTAAACGGCTTCGGCAAAGAGTTGATCCCGTGCTAATTGCAGTCGTGGAATATCAATCTTGTCTGGGCCTACGCAGACGGGCAGGAAACGCCGTCCGCCGGTTTGATCCGCTATCCAGTCCGCCCCATTGGTGCCGCCTACAAAAATGCTTTGCCGGGGCTTGCGCTCGTTGTCCCTGGCGTACTTTGCCCGGTAATCGTCATTTCTGAGCGTGATGACCTGCTTTATCCGGGTCACTTCCGCGCGCTGGAACTGGTCCAGCTCTCCGAGATCGACAAACCATTTGCCGCGCATGGCGATAAAAAAGTCAACACTTTCGATGGATGCTGTCTGGTCCAGATACCAATCTCCGCCCAGCACCTCCCAGAGTGATGACTTGCCGGAACCTTGGGGAGATTCGAGCACCGTCATCGTATCCATTTTGCAGCCTGGGTAAATGATTCTGCGCACTGCTCCAATAAAAAGCGACCTCGAAACCCCTCTCAAATATTCGGACTGCTCAGTCCCAAGGTGGTCAGGGAAAAATTGGTCAATCCGTTCTACGCCATCCCATTGAGTCGAATTCAGATAATCAAGAACAGGGTGGAATGAGATCTTTTTTGCAGCGGCGCGAGCTGCGCGCTCCACATCTCCGGGCGCCACCTTATCAGATATCCATTTGCTTTCCATGGTGGCGACCAAGTTGGTGACTCCATCATCATCCAGCGGCTTTCCGTCCATGGATGGGATTTCGGCAAAAATATCAAAGGCCAGACGACCTGCAAATTCTTCGCCGTGCGTAAGAATTTCGCGATAGTTGAAGACGCGGGGAAGAATCTTGCCCGTCTGCCCGTCATCCAAGGTTTTTGTGATGAGTGTGGCGATAAGCTCTTGTCGAGATAAATTCGGCTCCAAATCCGGGAAGGGCGCATCCCAAAAATCTTTCCCTTCCGGCGCCTCGATAATCCGCGATTTGCCACTCAGCCCCGCGACGGCCTTGGCGCTGTAGGTGCGCCCCGCCGGATCCCCGTCGACGGCAATGATGATCTCCGCCGTGGGGTATTTCGTGCGCATGATGCGTGCGATAGACGGGAGATTGCTGGCGGAAAAGGTGACGGCGACGGGGCATTTGGAGTGCGGCAGGATGGCCTGCGCCGTAGCGATACCCTCGGCAATAACCACCCGGTCTTTGATCTCTCCGCCCAGAACGTGAAACGCTCCCTGCGTCGTGGATTCTTTCATGAACAACTTCTTGTCCAGACCGTTGGCGATGATTTGCAGATTAACGATCTTACCTTCCGCATTTTGCATGGGGACGATCAAACCGGTGATATGCCAAGGCTTTTCTGTCTTGAATCCAAATGCAGATGCGTCCATCAGAGAGATAAATTTACATCCGTCTGGAGTCGCCATCTTTTTGCGGGTGAGATAGTCCGAATGGCCTTCAGTGTTCGCCTGGGCATATATACGTTGAGCCCGCAGAGCTGTGGCGGAGCGGAGAGCGATAGCTTCCTTTTTTGCTGCATCCCGTTGGGCATCCATGGCGGCAAGGTCAGCGGGGGTGAATGTGCGCCCTGCTTTCTCGGCCCATGTGTGCTTGGTCTGGTCGCGCATGGACCCAAATCCCGCCGCTTTGCCGTTGGCGTCGTCGTGTGCCACATACCACCCGTCTTTCGAGTGCGGCTTGTCTGGCGATGTGGGCCAGCGGTGAATCTTGCCGTCCCAGATTATGGTGCGAGGTGGCGTGAAACCGAGTGATGCGATGGCGTCAATGAGTAAGGCCATCATGCCATCCCTTTCCACCAAGCCCCGGTATGGCGTGGAAGTGCTGCATTAAGCTCATCTTTTTCGTATTTTGCGCTCAAGTCATGCCATACCTTGCCGCGCTTCCATCCCTTTTCCTGCGCAGTTCTCATAAGTCGCTTGTAATCATTTTTGATCTGCACGGTGAGGGGGACGGTAGAAGGATCATATTCTACCATTGAGCCATCAGCGGCAAGAGGAAGGCTTGCGTCGGTAGCGGAGGGTAACGCGTGCGCGCGGTTATCGCTGTAGAGCGACCCGCATTCCGGACAGACGATGGTGCGCACTTCAAAAAGCCCCTCGATTTGCTGTCGTTCCAGGGTCGGCCTGAACAGCGCCGCGCAATGTGGGCAGTCAGCAGTGCCGCAGCCTGGGCACACCAGAAGCCGTTTAGACGGGTCCGCATCCATGAAAAAAGGCGCGTCGACTGTAAATATCATTTGGCATTCATGGCAGTGAGCGAGTTCCGGCACAAGATTCATCTTTTTCCGCTCCCGCTCGCCCTGCAAGCTCCATTCCCGGTGAATAGATGGCGCGCCATGCAGCTCTACACACCCGGCGTGATCCAGCACCAGCGCCCGACTTTTGGATGCCGCCGTGCGCATCACACGCCCCACAATTTGCAGGTACAGTCCGATGGACTTGGTGGGCCTCGCCAATATGCACACCTCAAGCTCAGGGAAATCAAACCCCTCAGTAAATACCATGCAATTCGACACCACTTTGATGGCCCCGCGTCGCCAGTCCGCAATAATGGCCTCGCGCTCGGCTATGGGCGTTGACCCGTCTACGCTGGCAGCCGGAATACCCGCTTGCCAGAACGCCTGCGCGATATGTTTCGAGTGCTCGACGCCCGAAGCAAAAATAGCCGTGGGTGCGCCGTTCGCGTGGCGCTTCCACTCGGTGAGGATGTCGCCGATGAGCGTGGGCTTATCCATCGCCTTTTCGAGTGCGCCTTCTGCGTAGTCACCCCCCCGCGTGGGAACGGCGCTCAGGTCCGCAGTTGCGCGCCCTACATAGCAGGTGGGCGCCATCAGGAATCCCTGCTCTATCAGTTCCGGGATGGTGGAAACTGTCACCATCATTTCAAAGAGGTCATCCAGTCCTTTGCCGTCCTGCCGCTCCGGGGTGGCACTCAGGCCCAGAATCACGGCGCCCGGGTAGTTGGCGACAATATCCCGGTAGGTTTTCGCCGCAGCCCGGTGGGCCTCATCAATGATAACGATCTTTGCGGGGGGAGGCTCGCGCCGGATGAGCGTCTGAACGCTGGCGACCTGGACCAGAGCCGAGGCGTTATTCCGTTTCGCGCCGGCCATGATAATCCCGTATTCCGAGATCCCCGCTTCCCGGATTTTCGCCGCGCTTTGTTCAATGAGCTCTCGGCGATGCGCAAGAAAGAGGGTGGGAGAACCCTTTTCATAGGCTCCCTGTAGGATTCGCGCGGCCAGCACAGTTTTGCCTGCGCCGGTGGGTGCGTTAATCAGTATGCTGCGTTTGCTGTCTCTAATAAGTGCGCGGGTTCGCGCGATGGCGTCGTCTTGATACGGCCTGAGAATAAGCATGTCTGTCCTTTTGTCGAAAGGTTGTCGTTGATGGATTGCGGCGACCGATGACAAGTCGGGGTTCGGGGGCGCACCCTAGCCGCAATGGTAGTGTAATCTATTGTGGAGCAGGCGGCCACAAATCCGGGTAAAGCTCAGATTTGGAAACCAGGCCACCGGATACCTCATCCAGCAGCGCGGCGTTTGCTGGCGAGGGGTAGTTGATCCCCTGTTTCCAGTTGCGAAGAGCTTGCAAAGAGACACCCAGCTTGCGTGCCAAAGGTCCAGGCTTCTGTTGGTCGAGATAGCTTTTTAATTTGTCCATGCCTGCATCATAGCGCATATAAAATAATTTGCAAAGATGGCTTGACGAGCAAAGGGCGGTTTGCTATAGTTCATCCATCGACAGCACGCAATTCAGCAAGGAGCACATCATGGACCTCTTCACCTTTATCCGCCAGAACATCCTCTCCAAAGTCATCACTGCCAAATATCGCGGAATCGGATCGGATAACGCCGCTCTTTGCTTCTGCGCCGATGTTCAGATGAGAAGCGCAAGGGGGAAACGGGTAACGATTCCCGCCTATGCCACCAAGAACCGCGCACCGTTCACCATCATCAACGCGGAATAAGGAGCCACCATGTTTGACTACGCCGCCCCCACAAACATCGACCGCCTCGCCGCCGCCCACCAGCGGCACGAAGATGATCAGGCCGAAGCGCAAGACCGCGCTGAGAAGCTCCGCGCCAAAGCTGCCGTGTGGCTGAACCACGACAACAATGTATTTGAGCTTTCCGGCTGGTTTTCGGACGCGCAATACATCGAGCTTGCACGTCTGGACGCGCTTATAAATTACGAATTATCGCGGCCTTACTCTCCCGTGAATATGTCGGAGATCGAAGTCGGCGTGCGGGAGTACGCGGAAAAACGCCGCGAAATATTCATTGATTGCGCTGTGGAATACGCGGACGCATTCAGTAATTTCGAGGTTGTGGAGCGTGCCGTATGAATATCTCGTACCCGGAGCGCTGGCCACTCAATACGCACACGCTCACCCACATTCTCAGCCAATGCAAATCAGCGACCGCTCGGCGCCGTGTGATTCAGCGCGAGATAGCACTCATCCGCGCGGGCCGGCAATGGGGCTTTATCTCAAAAAAGCAGTCGCTGCGTTACCTGGACCGTCTGACCTGGGCATTTAACGACCGGCGCCAGACATGGAACCGCCCGGCGTTCGGACCGCATTTTCCTGAGGAGAACTGAAATGAACACACATTACGAAATTGAAAAACTGCATAAACATGGCGCAGTGGTGCGGTATTTGGCCCTCGGCATAGTCGCTCTTGGCATCACTTTCGGCGCGCTCAAGTACGGCAACGAACTGGGCTACCGGGCGGGAATGCAGGACGCGCAGGTGGCTGTGCAGAAGTACCTAGTCAGCCATCAGGAAGCCACCATCTTTGAGGACCCCGGCCATCAGGTATTGGCCATGGTGCAGAACGGCGCTTGCTTCCCTTTCCCATCCCGAATCCCGGAGATACACAACCCCACGGTCTGGGTATCGGAGCAGTGGATGCCCTGCAGCGCCCGGACGATTGCGCCATACATCCACCCGGTGCAGGCACTGGCGGCTATTACGCGGGCGGTGCAGAAATGATAACCACCACACTAAACCGAATCCGCGAACATCAGCCGTGTGTGCATGGCTGGACGAAGCTGCTCAAACACCTTGGTAAAACCCAAGCCGATGACGAGCCGCTGCCATTCTCAATAATTCTGGAGAGCAACGGGTTCGATGACGCACTGTGGTGTTGCCGCGCAGAGCCGCAGTATGCGAAGGAATGGAGACTGTACGCGGTCTGGTGCGGCCGTCAGGTGCAGCATTTGATGACAGACCAGGGCAGCCGCGCAGCACTGGATGTCGCGGAGCGGTACGCGAACGGGCAAGCCAGCGATGCGGATCGGGACGCCGCACGGGACGCATGGGACGCCGCACGGGCTGCCGCACGGGACGCCGCAGGGGACGCATGGGCCGCCGCACGGGACGCCGCACGGGACGCATGGGCCGCCGCATGGGACGCCGCACGGGACGCCGCAGGGGACGCCGCACGGGACGCATGGGCCGCCGCACGGGACGCCGCACGGGCCGACGCATGGGACGCTGCAGGGGACGCCGCATGGGACGCCGCAGGGGGCGCCGCACGGGACGCATGGGACGCCGCAGGGGCTGCACAAGCCGCAGAGTTTCTGCGCGTGGTCACGGAAACGGAGGTCCAGTCATGATCGTGAAACTCCAACCCCAGAACGATCTGGACCGCGTAAGCCACTTGCTTGCGACCGATCCCCAAGCAGCCCTCCGCGTGCTGGATCGCCGGATTCAGGGCATGGCCGGCAACGCGCAGATCATTAAATTTCGCACGAAATCACGGTGTACGGTCCAGTCTTGGCCGACGCCTCCGCAGTCAGCGTAAGGAGAAGTTTATGAAATTTAACCCATGGCACAACGAAAAGCGCGTCACCGTAACTAATCACGTTCAGCATTTTACCAAGACCCACATTGTCCTCAAGCGGGGTGCGGAATCGGGGCGCGCATGGTTAAAGACTGGCGATGAAGCTTGTGAATATCCGAGCGTAGAAGCAGCCCGGAATAGTCAGCAGATGATGAACTCGACCATTCCATTTTAATAGAGGAGACATAAATTTATGAACACTCAAATCGCAGAATACAGCCCCACCGCCGCAGCCCTGGCCGAGTTGCGCCAGAAGTACGAGCAAGCGGTATTCGACACCACCACGCCCAACGGCATGGCCAAGGCCATCGCCGCACGCCGGGAATTGCGCGAAGTCCGCGTGAATCTGGAGAAGCTACGGAAAGAACTCAAGGCACCTGCTTTGGAACGGTCGCGCCTCATCGATGCAGAGGCCAAAACGCTGACTACCCAGATCGAGGAGATGGAAGGCCCCATCGACGCCCAAATCAAGGCAGAAGAGCAACGCAAGGCCGACGAGAAGGCCGAGCGGGAGCGGATTGAGCGGGAACGGGTCGCCGAACTGCAACTAAAAGTTGGCGAAATCCGCGCTATTGCGGTGCGCTGTTCTGGTAAGCCCTCCGCGTTTATTCGTGACTATTTGACCAAACTGGATGCGCTGGAACTCGGCGAAGAGTTCGGCGAAATGCAGGCCGAAGCCCGCGCTGCTAAGGCCGAAACACTCGGCACGCTTGCCGATATGCACTGGTCCGCATTAGCCCAGGAAGCCGAAGCCGAACGCCTCCGCATCGAGCGCGAAGAGCTTGAGGCTCAACGCAAAGCTCAGGCAGAGCAGGCAGAACGCGACCGGGCGGAATTGGCCAAGCTGCGGGCAGAAGCGGAAGCCCGGCAGCGGGAATCCGAAGAGAAAGCCCGCATCGAGCGCGAAGCTGCCGAGGCCGAGCGCCGTAAGGTGGCCGCTGAAGCCGCAGCCCTTCGTGCCGAAGAGAAAGCCAAAGCCAAGGCCATCCGCGATGCAGAACAAGCCGAGATCGACCGCCAACGTGCAGAGATAGAGGAGCAGCGGCGCAAGATCGAGGACGAGCGATTGGCGCAGGAAGAGGCCGCACGCAAGGTGCAGAGCGGGTATCAGATGCTTGAGGGCTTCGTGGAGAGGTTCGGGGCTGAGAAAGAGTTTTCCGCCATTGCAAAGCAGATCGGCAAGTGGCTGATCACCATCAGACTGTAAACGGCACAACGAATTAGTTGAATACTGGCTTTGCATCGCTGAAGAAAGCGACTTTTAGGAGAACATCATGCAAACTGAAATCAAAATGCGCGGCGAATCGATTGTCGTACACACTTTTATTGACTTGAATTACTCGGCGGCGTGTGACTCGGCAGCTATCGCGTGCGGCCCTTTCATCCTCGGCCTCGGCAACGATTCAGCATTCCGGAAAGCCCTTATCGCGGCACTTGTCGAAGCGGACAAAGAGCTTGATGCAGCTGTCGAGGCGCGGACGGCGAAAGCGGAGGTGGCCGCATGAAAATCACGGTAATGATCCAGTATTACGGCCATGTAATCCATGCGGCCGGTAGCATAACATATCGAGCTGTATCCCTGACTCTGACAGATGAGCAAGCCGCAGCGCTTGAGCTTAACGACGATGAAGCTTATGGGGCGACAGCCATCGGGAAAGACGATGAGGAGGCCGCATGAGCGCCGTTTACCACCATCACATTTGCCAAGGCACAGACGAATGGCTTCAGCTCCGCACAGGCCTCATCACTGCCAGCGAAATGAAGCTGTTACTAACCCCAACCCTAAAGGCAGCTAACAACGACAAGAGCCGCGCGCACCTGTACGAACTGGCAGCCCAGCGCATCAGCAACTACACGGAGCCATCGTTCATCAGCGAAGACATGATGCGCGGATGGTCCGATGAGGTCCTTGCGCGGCAGGCCTATGCGGAGAATTACGCGCCCGTAGAAGAATGCGGATTCATCACGCGTCGAGTCGAAGGGTGCACGCTGGGTTATTCGCCCGACGCACTGGTCGGTGAGGACGGGTTGATCGAATGCAAATCACGCCGCCAGAAGTATCAAATCAGGACGATTTGCGACGCCATTGTCCCTGAAGAATACATGCTGCAAATCCAGACCGGCTTACTCGTTACCGGGCGCAACTGGCTCGATTTTGTAAGCTACTGCGGGGGCCTGCCAATGGTAGTCCTGCGCGTGTACCCAGACCAAAAAATGCAGGGAGCGATTATTGAGACTATCCAGCGGGCGGAAGATGAAGTCAGCGCGTTGATCCACTCTTACGACAGCACACTGGCCAAGCATCCAACGTGGCCGACCACAGAACGCATTATTGAAAAGGAGATGCCATCATGGGCAAATTAGAGCAAGCAATAGCCGTTAAATCGGATCAGCTGAATAGCGATGACCTTATCACCGGTCCGATGACGATCAAGATAAGCGACATCGGATACTACCAAGACAACGGAAGAACAAAAATCCTCATCCATTTTGACGGGGACAATGGAAAACCGTGGAAGCCGTGCACGACCATGGCCCGCGTTATGGCGTCAGTCTGGGGAGTCAATGAGGACGGAGCGGCGCTGATTGGCCACTCTCTCACCGTGTACCGCGACCCATCCGTCAAGTGGTCCGGGATGGCAGTCGGCGGCATCCGCATAAGCCACATGGACGCCATCGACAAGGAACGTGTGGAGATGGTCACGATTACGCGCGGCAAGAAGGAGGCGATGATTATCAAGCCCCTAAAGCTCGCCGCTACAGTGACACCTATCGCTCCAAAAGCGGACAAAGCAAAGGAAGGCGCAGACACACTCATATCCATGATTGAGAACTGCATGACTGGCGACGAACTGGGCGAATTGCTGGATGATGCAGACGTTAAAAAGAAGATCGAATACCTGGAAAGCAAGCGCCCCGAATTGGCGAAAGAGGTCAATGACCGTCTGGATGTGGCGCGCAAGGTATTTGGGGGAACGCCAGAATGACCTCCCACAAAGGCCTCCCATACCTCCAAACCAAGGCGGGTAAAGCCATCATCGACACCCTCACGCAAACGCCAATGACCGCGAAGCAGGTCTCCGAGGCGGCCGGACACCACATCAGCGTCGTAAGCGCCGCACTTACCGAAGCCTTCGCGCGCGGACTGGCGACGCGCACAAAAGGATGCGGTCCGTCTGGAGTGGGCAGGCCGGTGTTTCTCTGGGCATCGGCGCTCTCGTACAAGCTGGGCGAGTACAAGCAGCGGGGGACGTATGCGCCTTCGGAGCGGCCAGCGTATACCGGCGAACCTCAGCCGCTGCGGTATCAGCCCAGAGCGGAACCGTATATTTCGCTGGGCAAGATTGGGGATTGATGTGATGTTCATGACCGCAGCTCACCGTCGGCAACGGAAGCCGCCAGAGCCCCGCTTCTCCTTCGGTTGTGCGCTGTAACGTGGGGTGATTTGGCCGCGACCCGGCGCGTGATACCGGGCCACATTTAAGGGGATCAACGATGGGCAAACAAGCACGCATTAACGCAGCAAGAAAAGCAGCCGGACTGCCGGTGGACGATAATGGGTACCACCGGAAGCCGCAGTCTACGCGGGTTACTCCGGTGGTGCGGAGCAAGATGATTTTAGCGTCGTTAATGGCCGCGATAAAGGGAGGTGGATAATGAAGCCCATCCCTGTAAGTACGGCTAAAGAAATAGCTGATAAATACGAGTATGACCAGGTGATAATTATCGCCAGAGAGCTGTCCACGTCCGAGAAAGGTGGTGGCGAGCATTGTACAACGTACGGGAGAAACCCAGAAAACTGTACTGTTGCCGCAAAAATAGGCGACTTCATAAAATTCAAGATCATGAAATGGGAGGCATAAATGCAAGAATTTCTGGTAGGCGACAAGGTGCGGTTGGAAGGAGTCATCTCTAGGCTGTGGGGTGATGGTGGTGCGTGGGTAAATTTTACGAGGAGCAACGAAGAGACGGGAATTACTCGGGAAGAAATGGCCCACGCCACACTGATCGAGCCAGAACGCAAACCCAGATACGACTGGAGCAATATCCCGCCGGAATATGACTGGGCGGCTACCGACAGAGGCGGAGCGGTATACGCATACAAAAACAAGCCGTTTTGCAAATACCCCGTGAACTTCTGGATTCGCAAGGATATTGGGGACATGTTTCGCCTCTGCGCGGGACAGCAGATCACAAAAGGCTGGCGCGACTCCCTTGAGCAGCGTCCAGAAGCGGTGGACACCCCCATCACCCCATGCAAAGGCACGAATTGCGGAAGCACGACCGGCGTCCATTCGCACGAGTGTGAAGCGGAGCACATAGCGGCGATTACGGGGGTGACTGTGGAGAATAAGGCGCTGGATTTGAGCAAGCCGATACTGATTGTTGGTCATCCGCATATAAAGGTGCTGAACGTATCCGGCCCCACGTTGGGGGGATATTATTTGGTAGATGGCGCTGATGGGATGCTTTACTTGGTTGTTCCGAACGGCATCGAAAACATCCCGGAGCCGAAGCGCATAGTATCTCGCCAAGCCGTTCTAGTAACTTCACTTGGTGGCGCAGAGCCTTATCTAACGTGGAGTAATTGCATTCCGTGTGGTTCAACAACCCTCGCACACATAAACGTGATTCACACCGAAGGCGAAGGCTGGAGCGTGGAGGAGGTCGAATGAACGCCCCAGAGAAGATTTTTGTTCCGACTGCCAAGCAAATAACCGAACAGGCCCTGCGGAAGGCTATCGAAGACCTAAGCAAGCGATGCACGGAGAAACAAGTCGCTTTCTTGCATAAAATTCACGATTCGGCGCCGTGGAAAGGGTTGGATCGTTGCCCCGAAAATAAACTGACGGAAACATATGAGCTACTCCGTAGAACCGTGATTAGTAACCAGAAGGAGAATATAGAATGAAAGCGCAAACCTTAGCATACATTTGCAACCACAAAGATGGCCATGTGAAGCTTTTTATGGAAGAGCCAGCATCTCCGATGTGGGAATCGTCGGACCTTGTTTTGCGGCATGAGGCGCAAGCCGAGATCGACGCGCTCAAAGCTGAAAACGCCGCGATCCACGCGGAATGTGATCGGCTGACGGCCTTAATGCACCAGCCTCACGATTCAACGCCAGCAGTCGATAGTGCGTGGAATAGGTTTAACGAAGCAATCAGTGATGGTCCAGATGCGCCTTACCCATGCATGGCATCAGCATTTGAATCGTATTATGGACAAAAATGGAACGATAAAGGCTGGCGGCGCGAAACATCGGTATGGGCTGCCGCATGGAAAGAAAGCGCTAACCACCTGACCGCGATGCTTGGGCCGCAGAAGGTGCTGAGTGCGGAGGAGGTGACGGAGTCGGGGTTTTACTGGCACCGATACGGCACCGAAGAATGGTGTGTAGTAGATGTGGATTTTGGCTATCCATACGGGCGCCTGTTCATTTGGGCAAATGGCGAGCAGGACGATGGCTTAGAAGGCCAATTCATCGGCCCCATCAAGATGCCGGAGGTATCAGATGCTTGACCGAAAAGATGTAAAAGAAGGCTGCCTCTATCTTCTGAACGGAGAAGTGGTATCGGTATTCATGATTCATAAGCCATCCAGCGGAGAATCGGTGTCGTTATGCAACCGGATGCCGGATGGTTGGGAGAACCCATGCCCGTATCTGCGCAAAGGCACGATGCAGATGCGGAAATTTCAGAGGGCGGCCACAATAATGACGGAGGTGCACGGATGAGCGAAGAACTCAAGCCGTGCCCTCGGTGCAAGTCTGTGGATGTAGCCAGTGTGGGATGTCTTCTGGGTTGGTGGGTAGAATGCAACAACTGCGCCGCAGAAGGTCCCTATTCAAGCACCAAGGAAGGCGCAGAAGCCGCATGGGCCGCCGCGACAACGAAGGAGAAATCAATGATTAGCGACGAAGACATTAAGTATTTTGCGTCCGTACACGCTGGGGGCCCAATCGGAGAAATAGCCACCGAGCTCCTCCAACTCCGCGAAGAAAAGCGCACCCCATGCCGCTGGGAACAGGACATGGACGGAAACTGGCAGACGGGGTGCGACAATATGTTTGTGCTGAATGATGGAGCGCTAGCGGAAAATCGTATGAATTTCTGCACTTATTGCGGGCACCAGATTGAGGAAATGCCATGACCAACACCGACAAACTGCCAGAAGAACAGAAAGTATTCACCTGCGGATTTTGCGGGAAGACACATAAAGAGGTGCAGGTGATGATAGTTGGCCCGACACCCGATATAACAATATGCAACGAGTGCGTGCGCCTCTGTTTAGGCGTGCTATTTGACGAGGCTGAAGGAAAGACAACCCGAGGAGAGCGCCAAAATGACCAACACCGAAAAGCTGAAAACCCTCCGAGAGCATCAAGCATGGCGCATGCGTGGCGATGGTGCTCCTCCGCTGGTCGCTGACATTACGGCGGCGATTGACTACGCCATCCAGTGCTGCGAGTCCGTCCAAATGCTCGAAGAATGGATTGATTGCGGTGATATTGATCCTGACAAGATGATCAGTAGGGTTCGCGCTCTGATGGAGTCGAAATGAACACCATGCACCTGTTCGCTGGAGCCGGTGGAGGCTTACTCGCCGACCTGATCTTGGGCCATACACCCATCGTTGCCGTGGAGTGGGACAAACATGCTTGCAGAGTGCTTAGAGATAGGGCCGCAGACGGATGGTTCCCCGGTCTGCATGTGTACGAGGGAGACGTTCGGATGTTCGATCCATCCGACTACGCGGGACGAGTGGATTGCATCGCAGCGGGGTTCCCTTGCCAGGATATTAGCGCGGCAGGAAAAGGTGAAGGCATTACAGGCAGCCGAAGCGGCCTTGTCTCTGAAGTGTTCCGATCAGTTGACGCTGTTCAACCACGATTCGTTTTCCTCGAAAACAGCCCGCGAATCCGAACAAAAGGGCGCGACTTTGTTATCGGGGAACTGGTGGCGCGTGGATACGCCTGGCGCGATGGAATCCTTGGAGCGGCTGATGTTGGGGCGCCACATCAACGCGACCGGTGGTTCTGTATTGCTGCCAACGCTGACAGTATGCGGCAACTACAATCGCAAGGGAGCCAGCAAAACGAGCGGGGACGGGCTTATCACGCGACTGAAGATGATGCCCACCCTCTGCGCGAGAGACGCCCGCACCGTAGCGGGCTCGCAGCCCCCAAGGCGAGCGCCAACGTCCGGCTTACCGCTGACGTGGTCGCTTGGCAAAGACCTGGAGCCGCTGGCGCGTCGTGGTTTGAGGCTGAACCCGATGTGGGCCGCCTGGTATATGGGATGGCCGATGACATGGTTCCGGGTGCGGTGAAAGCCCTGGGCAACGGCCAAGTTCCACTACAAGCCGCGACCGCATGGATGCTGCTGGGAGGGCCAGTATGACCACCCCAGACCTATTCTCCGAAACAAAACCGCCGCGCCAGGCTCCACGCAAGCTCATGCACGTATGCGATGCCGCCGACGAATATGCCCCTGAAATTCAACGCCGCTCTTGAGATTATGCCGGAGCGCGAGGGGAATCGGATAAATCGGATGGGAAACGGACGGAAACGGGTGGAGCGGGTACCTGAGTTTCACTTATCGCATTGCTTAGGATAGCGCATGGAAAAAATAACGATAGGAAATTGCACCCTGTACAACGCCGACTGCCGGGATGTGCTGCCGGAACTGGGTCGGTTTGATCTGCTTTTGACTGATCCGCCGTATGGGCTCGCCGAAAAATTACAGGGCGGCACATGGGGCAAATCTTACGATGGAGATTATCAAGACTGGGATTACCAACCCCCAGACTTTTTGCCGACCATTACTGCCATTTGTAACAGATCAATCATTTGGGGCGGAAACTATTTTACGCTGCCCTCGTCAAGGGCGTGGCTAGTATGGAGCAAGCCGGAGCGCGGCTTAACAATGGCAGACGGTGAGCTTGCTTGGTGCAGTTGGGACGGGAACCTGCGCATAAAGGAGCTTTCTCGCAATCCAAACAATGAAAAACGGGATCACCCTACACAAAAGCCATCGCGGTTAATGCAGTGGTGCATCCACCAAGCCGACAAGCAATCCCATAACGCCGCCATCTTCGACCCATTCATGGGATCGGGTAGCACGGCTATGGCTTGCATCCTAGAGGGCCGAACATTTACCGGCATCGAGCGCGAACCCAGATACTTCGACGCGGCCTGCGAACGCATAGAGCGAGCCACGGCACAGGGGAGGCTCTTTACCGACGCATAGCCTCCCACCTATCCCGGCACTCCACGCCGGGACACCATCTGCGCCCATCATCCACTGGCTCTTCGCACCACAGGCACTCGCCAGTAGCGCGGGGGCCTTCCGGTTTTCGCACCGCCAGCGCGGCCTCACGGTACTTTTCTTCGAGTTCGCAACCTCGGTCTATGTCGTCAGCCATGTAATGCCTGCGCCAGTAACGCCATCTGGTCGGCGTTCGGGTAATCCTCAAGCCACTCGCTGAACACCACCATATAGCTGATGGCGTCCACCCGATGCGGCACCTGCCGATACCAGAGCGAGTTTTCAAATCCCTGCACAGTTCCGACCCAGTCTTCTTTCTGCATGGCGTCCAGAGCCTCGTGGAAGCCCAGCAAATCGGCAAGCCCCAGATTGTAAGCGGCATCCACGAGAGCACCGAAGCGCGGGGCAGAGAGCCATGTACTCCACGGCAGCGCGGCCTCCAAGCTGGTGATAAGCTTATCCTCAGCGGCAATGAGCCACGTCACCGCCTCTTGCCGGGTGACGATGGTCGAGGCTATCACCGTGACGCCGGTCTGGCCGTAGCCCACGGTCCAGACGGAGCCGATGGGGTCCCAATAGGCATGACTGCGGAAGCCCTCCGCGTTCTCGATGGCTTCCGTGAGTTGGGGTGCGGGCTGGTTCACGGCACCGCCACGGGCGCAATAGGTTGCCCATCCGCCGCGATAGCCGCCTTGGTGGTCCCCGCCGCGTTCCAAGCCGCTACAGTCTGCGGAATCTCTCCGGCAAGCGTGGCGATTAGGGTGTCCAGAGCTGTCTGGCTAATCGCGCCCTGGCTGTAAAGTTGCTGCATTTGCATACCGCCCTGCATGATGGCGATAGCGGCTTCTGTTGCGGGCAATATCATGGCTGCCATGTCTGTGCTCCTTATTTGAGTGCCGGGGTAGATGGGCTGACTACATGCTGAATCGCGTTCACGTTCGCCACGGCCTGCGCGATACTGGCCATTGCCGCCGTGGGATTGGCTGGCAGACTGTTCGGCGGGCAGTACGTATCGAAAACGGTCGCCGCGTCGTTGATCGTCTGGACCTGCGAGGGCGTCAGTTTGCCATTCGCCCGTGCGATGCTCAGCACTGCAAGGCTCGTGTTGTATCCGATGCACGTCCCAGCATAGGTGATCTGGCCGACCGGGGCCGCGTTGATGCTGTTGGCCGCCGTGGATGTGGTGGATGCCATCGGGCAGCCTGCCAGTGCGATGACAGATCCAGCGATTGCCAGCTTCGGCAGGTGCTTGCGAATCCAGGGTAATAGTCGTTTGTTCATCGTTTAGCCCTCCTTTTCTGCTTTTGTGAAGTCCACATAGAACTCGTCCCCAACCGCAAAGGACGCGAACAGGGCTGGATTGGAGATAGTCATGGAAAGGTCAGCGCTCGGAGTCCACCGGGCGAAAGTATTGTTTTCGTCCGATCCATCTTCCGGGTAGGCACTGTTTGGAGCAACCGCCCGTAAATCCAAAGAGATGTCCTGAAGGACGCCTCCATATGCGTTCTTCTTGATATCATGAATACGCATCTTTGCTCTCATCGTTGCATTGCTCATTGTTTAGCCCTCCTTGGGCGGTAGTTGAGTAGGGTTTTCAGGTGCGATCATTTTCCCGGCGTCAGGAATATGGTCTGGTTTTCCACCGGATCGAGCGTGCCAGCCGCCGACCGCCCCAAGAGCGCCGACAGCCAAGGTTTGATAATCGCTAGCCTGAATCTTGCCGGTTAGCACGAGATAGAAGAGGCTGCCAAAGAGTCCGGCTGATGCTGCGAGTTTGAGATAAGGGTTCACTTTTCCTCCTATTTCCAATTCCAAATCCACCGCACAAGACCACCATCAGGCACCTGCGCCTGCCGATCCTGCACGACACTCTGCCACTGAACCGACTGTACAATCGTTTGCTGGCCATCTTCGCCGATGCCTACCTGGGGCGTGAACAAGGGCACGATGGAGATGTGCATGGCGAGGATCAGGGCAACCGAAGCCATTTCTGCCCCTCCTCTCCCTTAACCCATGCCATCATCGTGTCATACCCCTTTTGAAACAGGGTCTCACGCTCATCCACTGGCATCCCGGCATCCAGATATGATAGCGCCCCGGCTGGCAATCCGACAATCGGTATCCCGTTGCTCTTGGCCCATGCTTCCCGCGTCCCTTCGTTGGCCGAGAGCATCATACCGATCAGCCGGGCAGCCTCATCCAGCTTGCTCGTGATTGGCCCGGTCTTTACGGACTCCTCGACCATGATCCCGATGCGCTTGTACTTCTGGACCAACTTCGACACGGGGATGTTATTCAGGACGCCGCCATCAACCAGGAACTTGTCTTGCCACTTGATCGACGGATAAATAAACGGGATCGCCGCGGACGCCAGCACAGCAAGAGCGATGGGCACATCCGGCGTTGACCGGCTGGAGAATGCCCACCCGCGTTGAGAAACCACGTCAGAAGTCATGCAGGTGAGGTGTAGCGTGGTGTCTACCATCAACTGCCCCATTGTCACATCTTCCAGCCACGCATAGAGCGCGTCGTTACTCGCCAGACCATCCCAGCAGCCCCACACGCGCCAATGCAGGAACGCGGCAAAATCAGCGCCCATGACGAGCTTGTGGATAGAGTTGCCCGTATGCCCAAGCGCCACCAGCGCGGAGCAGATAGAGCCAGCGGACGCCCCTGCCGCTTGCCGGATGTCGAACAGTTCCAGCATGGCCGCCCATGCACCGGCTTCTATGGGGATAAGGTAGCCTGCTCCAGAGGATGCGGCGGCGATTAGGGGCCTACGGGAAATCATGGCCGCCCCTTGATCTTTGCAGCCCACTTCGCCGTATCCTGCACCACGTCCACATTAAAACTGTGGAAGTCCCCAAGGTGGCCCTCTGCCAGGTGGCAATTCATGCCCCCTTTGCCGGACTCGCACAACGTAATCAGGTTCGACGGATCAAGCTCTAGCTCAGGGTGCAAGTGGAATGGATGGATATGGTGAACCTCAATCTTCTTGTCGCCACCGCAAACGGCACACGTCGGATTACCCAACAGGTGCGCCGCACGTACCCTTGGCCATTCACCAGAGCGGTGGGCACTCAGCGGGTGCTTCCCCTGGATGCTCTCTATTACATGCTTTACGGCGCTCACGGCTTCACCCTCTTCGTAATCACCACGGTATCATCACTCTTCTTGATCGGGATAAACCGATAAAGCAGCATCTTTTTGTGCCCGGTCAGCGTCAACGATATCGCGTCTGCATTCCAAATCTTGCGAATCCACCCCACCTTTGCCGGGTAGTCCGTCTCGATAAATTGCAGGTTGGCGTCCCCGAAGTCCTCAAGCACCACTTTAATCAAGAGAGGCTTGCCACCTGGCAGCGTGAGGGTGCTGTGCGCCTTGCCAAAGTCCAACCGCACCATCCCCGCCGAAGAAGTCCAGTACCCGCTGAGATAGTGTGTAAAGCTGGGCTCTTCTGTGCGTTTGATTGTGCTGATGATCGTCCTGGTGTTGGCTTTCTGTGCGGCGATGATCTGATGAGTGCCCTGATTCGCCGCAGAACTTATCAGTTCGGCGACCATGAATATCAGGGACAGAAGGACGCCGAGTATGATGATGCCATTCCACATGCTCTCACGTTTCATGGTTGCCGATCCTCTATCAATTCACGTATCAGACGTTCCAGCAGCACGAGTCGCCCTTGGCCTTCCTTGATGAGCGCATGGAGGTCGGCATCGCGCTCGCTTTCACGCTTGCCCATGTCCTCAAGGGCGCGCATGGTTACGAGGCTGCCTTCCATGGTCTCCACCAGTAGCGCGGTTTGAAGGTCAGTTTTGACGACGAGTTCGGCGGTTTTTTGTTCCCGTCCTTCCGCCTTGTTGCTGGCCACAATCTGGGCTATCACAATGATTACGTCCATCTCGGCCACAAAAACAGCAAGAATAAGGTTCAACATCGGAAATGGGTACAGGTCGAATCGGTCAAATCCCCATTCCTGCCATCCTATATATAAACCCATGAATACGTTTATAAAAGCGAAAAATAGCCACATTGAAGGAGTGGTAAAAACAGACAAAGCGATGCTATCAAGAAAGCTTATCCGGGTGGCTTCCATACCATCAAGCCATATGCACAAACATGACACCACCCAGCGTAACCACCAGCGCCAGCAGCGACACGATAACGCCGATCAATACCCCCTTCATTGTGCTGTCCGATTCCGCCCTCTTCGCCGCCAATGCCCGCTCATCCGCCGCCCATTTCGGTAGGCTCTGGAAAGCGTCCGTCTGCACGGTCTGCAAGGTATCTTGAATCTGCCCCAGGCTTTGCGCCGTATCCCGCCGCCCATCTGCCTGCTCTGTGCGGATGGCTTGCAAGGCCGCTGCCTGCTCTGCCCGGTAGACGCGCAACGATTCCTCGGTGAGCGCGATCCTGTTCTGGAGGGCCAGATTCGTGGCTGCCACTTCTTCCTTTAAGTCGTGGTGGTCATCTTCAAGCACTGTGAGGCGCGTATTGAGGTCAGGGGCCATTCTTAAGTCCTGTGAGTGGGGGTGGATGAATTACCAAACTATCGAAGAAACCGTGCTCAAATCCGCCGCTGCAACCTGCGCCTTGAGGCTTTGACGTTTCGCAAACGCGGCAGCCCCCGGCAACGCCATTGCCTGCGCGAGTCCCAGTAAATCCGCGTACTCAAAGGGCACTTGAGTATTGTCCAGCGCCACCCAATAGAAGGCCGCCGGTGTCGCCTGTGCCAGTTGGAATCCTAATAGGGTGCTCTGGAGGTTGGCTACTGAACCCTGATCGGCTTGATACTGCGTTGTGATGCCACCTTTGCTCGTGTAGCTGACGAGGCCTTGGATCGCCGCGAGATAGCTGGCGTAGTTCAGGGTGTTTTGCTTTCTTTGAGCAGTAATAAGTAACGCCGCCGATGGAATAGCCTGAATTCCCCCGCCGACCACTTCCAGCGTTTGCCAAGTCTCGGCCTGCGTTTGAGTGCAAGCGATGCAGTTCGCGGGCAATGGAAGCGGCACATCCACCGTAGTCGTGGTCACTTCTCCGGTAGTCGGGTCAGTCGTACGCTGAGGCTGCTGCGTAGTTGCAGGCTGAGAGCCGGGGCCGATAATGGAGTCTCCGTTCACAAGCAGAAAGTAATTTATAGTCATCAGAGTGTCCCTTTTAATTTATAGCAATCCACCGGAAGCCCCACCAACTTCATAGGCAGTAACAGCCGCGCTTCCAGGTGTTACATTGGTGAAAGTGAATATAAAATCATTCCACTGCGCCTTACCAATTGTAGGATTGGGCAATATTGGACTAATCGTAACGCCAGTTCCTGCGACCATTGTAGCCAGATATCCGGCTCCTGCTGATTGGTCATTATTGATGAACCGAAACTTGAAACTTGTGCCAACAGCCGCGTTTGGTAATGCTGTCAACATATTCGCTGCTGTATCAGTCGTAAACGTAAACGCCGCCGTCTGCGTTGCGCTATCCACAAAATACCCGCCTGCCAGTTGCGCGGCTGTGAGAGTGATGTTTCCGGCTGTTGTGGTAGATGCTACAGAAAGGCGCGACAGGACCGTTCCGGCGACGGTCATATTCCCTGCGCCATCGTCTAGGGTAGAATTAAATGTTTGTATCTTGTTGTTATCATAGACAGTAAGCGCTACTGCTCCTATACCATTACCGGACTGCGTAGAATTGAGCACCCCGAATACGGGACTGCCAACACCAGACACTGCGCCTTGAATGCCCATCCCCTCATAATATCCGCCTATAGTTGTCCAGTTGGGGGGGGCAGGTAATGTGGTAGAAATTCCTAAAGTAGTACCAGTAGCAGCGTAATATATCCCCAGTGCGTGTAGGTGCGCCCCTCCCGTCGTATACGATATATACTGTAAATATCCTTCTGTTCCTGGTGTACCGTAGGTAAAGCCGTCGCTCGTTGTGGATAGTCCGTTGGGGGCAATCTGCGTAACCGCTGTAATAGCCGTAGCGCTCGAAGTCACCGACCATAGGCGCAGGCTGTTGGCCGTCACGGTACCTGAAGTCGTAACGGTCAGCGCTCCCGTATTGCTCAAATCCAGATATGAAGTGGACGACGCGGCTACACTGAACGGAGTGGCTGGAAACGGCACGCGCTGGCCCAGAACAGCAGCTACACCGAGAGGCAGCGTAGCACTCAGTGACGCGGGTGAAGGTACAGCGAGGACGCCACCGGATAGCAGTGCGTCTGAAAACAGGTCGCCGTACTGCGCGAAGGGAGATGAGTTGTTCGCGCCCTGTCCGGGGGTCTGAGAGATAAGACCCTGAAACTCAACATCTGCTGATATTTGATTTTTAGCCATATTATAAGAGTCCTAGTGAGCTACCGCCAACTGCTTCAACGGTCAGCGTGGGAGTAGTACCGATGTCTGTGAAGGTGAAAATGTAGTCCTCCCAGTTGCCTTGACCAACAGCCGGATTGGGCAGAATCGTCCCAACGGTAACACCTGTGCCTCCTGCCAGCGTTCCAGCATACCCTGTGGTGCTCTGGTCGTTGTTGATGAAGCGCCACTTGAAAGCCGTACCCACCACGGCGTTAGGCATTGCAGCAAGAATATTCGCAGCCGTATCGGTCGTGACGGTGAACGCTGCCGTTTGGGTGGCTCCATCCGCAAAGTACTGACCTGCGAGTTGGGATGCCGTTGCGGTGATGGTGCCAGCAGTCGTTGTTGAGGAAACCGTGAGCGCGTTGGTTGGCTCGATGATCCCAAAGGCGTTCCAAGTTGGTGTAGCACCACCAGAAGTGCAAACATAACCAATTGGGCCACCTGGAACGGGGTTCAGTTCGTAAACTTTAGCGCCTAAGGACCAATTTGCCGTTGTCGGGTGGCCGGATGAATACTCCTTAACTGGCATCTCCCCGCACGATGTAAATTCCAACTTGACGGCGACCGCACTATCTGTAGGGCCAAATGCAGTCGCCCCGTTTATAAACCTGTTGGATTCGATCATCAGTCCATAATTTGTGGACAGTGAAATTATACCTCTCTTCATTGGCGTTATGGTGGTGTAAATAGGTCTTGAGGTGACAAGTGTGCCTATTGGAGCTCCCCCCGATGGCAAGCCCCCTATGGGTGTCTTCAAGGGGATTGTAACAGGAGCCGCCCCTCCAAATGTCCCAGAAGCTAGCACCCCAACGCCACCGATAAGGAGTAGAAGATCTCCTACGAGGTACGCATACGGAACAGCGCCGCCTCCAGATAAGCTAACCTCAATAGAGGTATCCCCATTATTTGCCGCTGTGGTTAGTTCGAGAGTATGCAGTCCATATGGAGTATTTATAAAAAACTCTCCATAATCAGTCTCCCCACTTGCTATGTCAAGAACAGAGATTCTTAGTGTGCCAGTCAATGCGACGGGCTGATTGATATTGTCAATCGTTAAGGCGCTACAGTAAGCAAAGTTAACGGCATCATAGGTTGGCAAGATAATATCTTTAGTTGTTGATAAAATCTTATTCAGATCATCCTGAACTAGACATGCACCAGCCCTAAAATCAGTAGAAGCCGCAAACGAATACTCACTTGTACCGAATCCCGAAGTTGCAGTCAGGAGTGGCTCGCTCTCTAAATCCACGCCCTTCAGCTTATACACCCCAGACATGAGCCCAACATTGTACGGTAGAGGGACGCCGTTTAACGTATTGGCTATATTTCCATTCCCAATATAGGTATTTATATATGAGCTATTCCCGTCATCTGCTACTGAGGTTGTTCCATTGGATCTGCTCCCGGAGTCTTTTCCTGTATAGTTTATAAGAGGAGTATATGGAAACCCTTCGGTCGTCGTGTAATTTACTGAAAGACCGTTAACAGAGCCTATAATAAAATGCGACACTAAAGTTGACTTTACTGGTTCATTCTCAATGCCATAGTAATCAATAACTATATTTACATTGGTATTAAACATCCCACAGCCAGTGTCCCCACCGTAACTAAGATATAGGTTTTTTGCCATTAAATCGACGCCTGGGGTCGTTCTGCCAGCAACGAAAAACATGAACCCACTAGGACGACATTCCAATGAGGAGCTTGGATAAGTATAATCTATTATGGTCGTCCCGGTTCCCGGATTTCCTGGGGCGTTGCTCACTGTTGGTCTAAGGATGCTATTTTGAAACCATGTATCAAAAGCAGCATTAGTATGGCCCGCGCCAAATGAGGTACTATTGCCTTCATAAATTATACTCTGAATAAAAAATGTATAGGCCCCATGTCCAGCATAAGGGCTGCCAACTGGAGCTGCGGTTGATCCCGCTATTAATAGTGGCCCTGTAAGTGAACCGGCACCTATTACTGACCTAAATACTGGAATTTGACAGTTTAGATACCAGAATGTAAAACAATTACAGTTGATGTAATAGCAGCCCTCAAATGTTGGGGTGCTAGGAGTATTTATAATACCAAATACAAACGAGAAGTTTTCGAAAGAGATGCCCTTTATCTTTGGAGAATACACCGCAGACACCCAGTAAAAAGCTGATCCTGACATTGGTCCGGGATAGTTGGCTGTAGGATAACTAAGATCGTCCGGGATTGTCGTATTAAAGTACGTACTGCCGACAATTGCTGTAGTATTATAATCTCCGTCCCAGTCCACTACCACTCCTCTTACAAAAACCGGACCTGACGCCGGATTCAGGAGATAGTGTCCAGGGGAAAACCAGAGAGGCAACGCGGAATCGGCAGCCCTCTGGAGTGGTCTTACGTTATCCGATGTACCATTCCCGATGCACCCAAACCACTTAATATCTGCTCTACCTGAATATTGGCGTACCCATGCTACGGAACCGTTACCCCCATTCGGGACAATAATGGTTCCCCCATTATCCACATAGCCGCCAGATGCCTCCGCGAGAAAGGTTCCTTCCCCGCCATCCAAAAAGGTATTGTAACCCGTCATGAACACACTATTCCCCGCTACAGCCTCAAGGTTGCGAAGATCATTCATGAAAAAATCTACATCATCCGAGATTGGTGGCAACAAGCCTAATACATATTGGATAGCAGAGCTTGTCGCTGCGGTCGGTGGCAATACCCCTGGTAAGGTTTCACCCGTATAAGTATAAGTGCCCCCCGTGATCCCGCTTGCCACAAGTCCGAGTGGCGAATAAGCAGATGTCGGAGCGGCGGCCCCTGGAGCGACGGCACCTGTGTAGGTGTAGGTTGTGCCGGTTACGCCACTGGCTACCAGTCCAAGCGTCGTGCTTCCGGCTGTCGTAGCGTAAATATCCATTGCCGTTTCATTGGCAGGATTCGCCCATGTGAATACCATTGTCCCATCAAGGGCGACAACCACGGAAACTGAAGGGCTCACGGCCCCGTAGCTTGTTGCATTATGGGCAACCAAAGCCCCTAAGTAGGTTCCGGCAGCCAGAGTGCCACCGCTGGCCCCCGCCGTAATTGCAGGGGTCGGAGAAGTGATGGGAGCTGTGGCATAGACATCAACGGACTCAAGCGGTGCTTCCACATCCCAGTACAGAGTCGCCGCCCCGGATGCCGGAAGTGCAAGGCTTAGGGCAGTCCCTGGTAGCCCATGCCCGCTTGCATCATTTGGCACGATGGCAAATTCGTAGGTGTTAACTCCGAGCGTGCCCGTATTGGTGGCCTTGTATCGCAATGCCGGCGCGGTGATAGCATTAGTTATCACCTTCAACAGGTTGATGGCATTCGCCGGAGCAGCGGGAGCGGCAGCACCATTGGCTACGGAGGTGTATGCAACTTGCCCCGTGTTGGTCATCGAGAAATATGTATCCGATGAAGCCGGATAAGTGTCAGCAACCGCCGCCTGCAATAGCGTCCTCTGCCCCAGCACGTAAGCCGTGCCCGCCGGGATCGTCATGGTCAGGGAGGCGGGGGATGGCACCGTAGGATTTATCCCAGAGACGATACAATCCTGCACGGCATCGGCAGCTTGCAGGAACGGGCCTTGGTTGGATTCGCCCGCACCTGGAGATTGATTGATCGTGCCGTCAAACGTCTGCGGGAACGGCCATGTATTCGGCTGCTGCGCGAGCAAATTCGCCGAGGCGGATAATGCCGTGTTCAGCTCGGCTGCGGTTAATACAGTTCCAGCGGTAAATACAGGTATAGTCATGCCCAGATCACTCCTTGTACGGCGCTAACGGTGGTCGCTGCCATTACTTCACCAATGATCTTCAGATAATCCTGATATTCCGGCGTCTCGACCGCTTCAATAGCCGCCGCCAGGCCCTGCACGTCGGCAAAGGTAAATGGCGTGATGGGCGTTCCGGCATTACTCAACCAGAGGTTCGCGCCCCATGCGGCACTCCCCGCGTCTATGACGCCTTGCAGATACCCGATGGCCTCTGCGGTAGTGGAGAACATTGCAGTAGTCCCCGCCGCCGTTTTGAAGCTGACCGGCGCCAGCATGGCGGCGTTACGGGCTGCGGTGAGGATGGCGACCTGGGCGGTTTGTGCCTGGGCCAGAAGCTGTGCGGCAGTGGGGGCAGCGGGCGCAATGAGGGTGCCCTTAACTACGGTGTATCCTGGCGTAGACAGACACGCTTGCCATTCCGCATCGGTGATTTCAATGGCCGCTATGCCAGATGGGACCGGGCTGTCCGTGGAGTCGTAAAATCCCGTTATGTTTCCTGCGTTATCATACGCTGCATATTTCTGGCCCATTTTTAATATCCCCATACAATGGCTGAAAACGGAACCGACGTGGTCAATGCGCCGCCGGTGGCGGGATTATATATGGCATAGGTTCTGGTCGTTTTTGACGCCGCGCTGCCAGCAACGAGGGCGTAGCCGCCCGCAAGCGCGGTGTCACCGAGAAATCCATTGGGAAACGCAATTGGAAAGGCGACGGTAGTATTTGCGCTGTTTGCCACTGAATTGGCTGATACTAGCTGCATAATCAGGCCGCTCGGGAGTTTCTGATATCCGTTGATCCCGAGAGATGCGGCGAACTGGCCGAGGTTGACAACCTCCGTCGGATCAACCGCAGGCGCCGCCTCAAATGTCTGCAACGCACTTCCATTTATTGACGCCGTGGTCTGCGCCGTGTGCATGCAGGCCGCGTAATCACCCACACTCCAGTTCTGCGCCGTTGTGCCTTCCTGGCCACGTAACACGGTCAGTGTGGCCCCACTGATGGCGGTCACATAGACGATCTCGTACACAAGCCCCGTCGCCGCGTCGTTGAGCGTCAGCGGCATCTGCTGCCCTGTGCCCAGCGTGGGCAGATTGGCGGATGATGCCAGGGTCAGCGTAGTGGCTGAGGATGATGCCGCCGCGCCCAGTGTGGTGTTGACGTTATTTGCAAAAATAAAGGCGGTCATGATTTTTACCCCAGCGTGGAAGAATTAAGGACGAAAGCGCCACCGGACGTATCCAGTAGCGGTCCGAGTGCATTGTTTTCAGTGATCGTGAACGTGATCTGCGTAGGCATCGGCAAGAGGCCCTGCTGCAACAACGCGATGAATGCAGCGGTCACGGTGGTCTGCGGAACCTGTATGATGAGATTCACCGACTTGGCCTGCGACTGCGAGAAGCTGTTCACCGCGAATGTATTCACCGCCCGGCTGTTCACACCAGCCACGGTGCGCATCATGACGGGCTGGATGCTGATGTAGTTCAGATAATCGACTGAGACATCAGAACCATTCGGGCCATACAGAAACCGTGCAATCCGATGCTTGATCCAGTGCATCGACATCTGCTTGCTATCGCCGAGGAACAGATACCACGTCAGCACCCGCTTATACAGATCATCGGTTGCCACATAAGCGGTCCCGGATTCTGTTTTTTTGAACCCGTTCACCGGCATCGTGTTGACGGCAAACGTATTGACTGCGCCTTGCGTCGTGGTACTGCTGGTCGATATTACGGGGCGCCGGATGCCCCACAGACCCTGAACTGTCCAATCCAGCAGTGGGCCGCTTATCGCATCGCTGGTGTAGACGCCCAGGGGGGTTTCGTTGAACCAGTCCAGATAACCCTGGGCAATGCCGTTGTACGAATCGACGAAGGCTTGCAGGTCGGCGTCATCGTTAAACTGGTCATACAGATAGCTGGGAATGACCCCTGCAAGCGGTGCGGTATCGAAGGATTCCATGCGCTAACCCTGCGCCACGATGACACCTGTTGCAGCCACGTAAAAGTATTCTTCCGGCATGCTGGCGATTAACTGAGTACCAGCACCAGGCGTGACGACGCTGCCATTCACGGTCACGGTAAAAGTCAGTGCTGACAGATGGCGCTGAGGCAGGACAGAAATAATGGCTTCCTGGAAGGCGTCTTGCATCTGCATCAAGTTGAGCGGCTCGCCGACATAAATGCCGTTGATGTAGCCCTGAATAGCCAGAGACCCCAGTTGATTCACTTGCGATACCGCTGTGAAATTCGTGATGTCCGTATTCCACAGCGCGGATATAGTCACCGTGGCCATCATTGGATTCACGAATAGGATCTGATAGGTGTTCGGAGAATTGATAATGCTGACAGTGACATTCAGGGAGGCGTTCATGCTGCCCATCAACATCGGGAAATGCAGCGTGCTCTGATAGATAGCATATGCTATGGCGTAAGGATCACCGCCCCCACAGATAATCTCCCATGATCCACCCGTCTGCCGCACGGATACCAGGCGTGGAATGACGCCGGGTATGGCTTGCAGCGCCGTCTTTATCAGATCCACGGAGCCCTGCGTAAACGCCTTCCCGGCTTGCAGCGTGCGCCCCCGGTAGCTCTGCACAGATTCCGCAGCGCCGCCTGGCACGCCCGCCAGTGGATTTGTTACAGTCAGCGTGTAACCACTTGGCACGGACGTGACGATGGTCGTTACCGTGCCTGCAAGGATGGCCCATGATCCGCTGCTGACAGCCACCGC
>Ga0307375_10001199_pt1 | contig 28899 bp, 28 predicted proteins | sample TR1MG_FD_202531 | JGI IMG/M metagenome (GOLD analysis project Ga0307375, IMG submission 202531) | Soil microbial communities from Risofladan, Vaasa, Finland - TR-1 | ecosystem: Environmental > Terrestrial > Soil > Coastal area > Acid sulfate soil | place: Finland: Risofladan, Vaasa | collected...
AAGCTGTACGATATTGTTAAATATGTAAACAAATGTATGTGGTTACCCGCCAATGGCTGTTATTGGCCGGTTGCCGACCTTATCGCCCACATACTTGCTCACCCCTTGAACGACTGCAAATGACACTGAGCAGAACTTTGCTTCAGTTGATTGCCTGCCGCAAAGCAGTCGCTGATATCTTTCTGTTACGGCACCATATTTAGTTTGTAAATACCCATCAAAGCGGCGGCATGCTCTATTATGCCCTTTGCGTCCGCGCTAGTGCACAGATTGATTCTGGCGAATGCAATGAGAAGGGCTGTTGGTCTCGCTTTGACTCTAATACTTATTCTGGAGACTCCCACAGCACATCGTAAGCGTAGGCAGCATCGTCCCGCGAAACAAATGGGCCATCGGAAACATAATGACGATACTGCCCTGAACGCATCAGTTCCTCCAATTCTTCGGTAGAGCAAACACCGCCCATCATTCCACATACCCAGAATTTACCTGACATGGCTAGAAACGAGATGGGTTCATGTAACCCTCTTTGGGCCAGACTATAAATAAGCCAATCATGCATCATGCAAAGGCGCGCTTTATCGCCAAGCCTTTGAGAATCAAAGCGATCCGTAACGAAGTAGCAACCATTGATTTCGTCAGGATGATTAAATGGGCCGCCTATGACCTCACAATAATGATAGCTGTAACGATGGACAAGATCTGCCGTACTAGCCTCCACCCTCACCGTCCCTCCCCCAGATTCAAAACTAGAATTCACTGAAGCAATATCTACATTTGCCAACCACCATTTATCAGGTAGGTTTTTCAACGATACAGGCTCATGCAGACCCATTGAAGCGAGAGCTTGCACAACATCGGGAGACATCCTGTTGAGCAAGGTTCCAGGCGGCAAGTCAGAGCGCTCAGCAAAACTCGTCACAAGACAAACTGAACGCTCAACAAGCGTACTATTTTTTTCGCCAGCTGCTTTGGTAATTGCATCATCAGTTAGCCTTGCTGCCTCCTGTTTGGCGCGGTAGTCTCTAAAGTCAGTCATTTTGACCTCCCATCATTCACCTCCGGCAAGTTGACGTGCTTTGGAAACATCATCGGCTGTTCCAACTAGTTCGCACAGCAGCACAACAGAACCAGCAAACTCGTTCCGGATCGAATTACTCCATCCATTTGAAAGTGCATCAAGGCAGCCAAAGTAGTACCAGCACTGTTTTGTGCTGCTGCCGTTCTTGGTATTCTCCATCCGATCCTTCCACGCCGCCGCGCCCTCTATCCTGATGTCACGCAGGGTATTGGTAATGTTGTGCAGTTTATCCGCGCAACATACCAGCTTTGTTTTGCCCGGCTTCGTGGCCATAGCTTTCAGGTATGCCTCCTTACGTGGTCGCCATTCAGGCTTGGGATCTTCAAAAGTGTCGGTACAGGCGCCTACGATTTTGGCTACATCGTCACCGAATAGTACGCGCACGGTCTCAAGCATTGGACGCCCGCCACAATCCTCAGCTGCATCATGTAGTAGTGCTGCGATGGCTTGCGTTTCGTTACCACCATATTCCAGTACCAGACCACAAACGGCCATTAAGTGAGAAATGTAGGGCGCTCCCAAGCCTTTACGAGTCTGAGTACTGTGTATTTCGTTGGCGAACTGCAATGCCAATGCAAACTTTGGTGAGAGTAATGATTTATGGGTTAACTTGGACATTTATGTCTCCTTTGTCAGAACGACCAGGAATTGACAATACGCCGTATCCCCTGGCCTTGGATCGGCCGGTGGTTCGGGATTTTTCATACAGTGGGGATTGGGATGGCTGCGTGAGGCACGAATAGAAATCGCATCAGCCACACGTGTATTTTACGCTAAATCGTAATACGCCGTAACTACTAAATTAAAAATTGGCCCCTGCATTACAGATGATCTTGAAGGACGGAGCAACCCAAGGGAAACACACGCGACTCCCAAAAGTGGGCGTACAACCTATACAGTCAATCCGGCTCCATACTTACGCAGCCATTCCTTGCGTTCACGATAATCCGGCATCACTTTGTCTAGCTCATTCCAGAAGGCATCGCTATGGTCGCGTTGGTGAAAATGACACAGCTCATGTGCCACGATGTAATCGATAATTTTCGGCGGCGCCATCATGCACTTCCAGTGAAAGTTGAGTTTACCGCTTACGCCACAGCTGGCCCAACGGTAACCCATTTCTTTCACTTTTATGTCGGTGACATTTACACCCACTTTGGGGGAAAACCAAGCTACCCGTTCGCTGAAACGCTGCAAGCCTTTGTCGCTGTAGTAGCTCTCAAACACTTGCTTAGCAGCCTCCGCGCCACGGTACTCAATCACGCTCCGACTAAGGCAAAAGCGGCCTTCCTTCAATTGCAGAGGGATGTCCTGATCCGACACCAGGGATAAACGATAAGCGCGACCAAGATATAAAAAAGATTCACCATTGACCCATTCTCTTGCCACGGTACTGGCATTCAGATCTTTCCATTCGGCCAGGCTGGAATAAATCCACATGCGTTTACTTTCCACCACAGCATCGACCTGCTCCGGGGTGTAGTTGGCGGGCGGGCGAACCGACACCACGCCATTGCGTTCAATCACAATATCGGTAGTCTTACGAGGGCTACCCGGCAGCAACTGGTATTCAATATCTCTTACACGACGTGCATTCATGCGTTATTACCTCCCGCCGTACCTTTTAACAACTCATCGTGACGGTTCTTTGCCAGTTTCATAATCTCGATGGCGATACGTTCGCGTTTAGCTTTCAGCTCCGGAATACCGGTCAGAGTTAGGGCGGTTTTGATCTCGCTGCGGGTTTTCTTCTGCTTGTCGCTGTTGTTCCAGAAATCGATACTGGCAATACTCTCTTGCAGGGTTTCGACAATAGCTTCCATCAGCGCCCTCATCTTTGGCTTCGCAGCGGGCGGCACCTCGCCATTTTCAAAGGCTTCGTTGGCGATGTGTTCGAAGAAAGTAGAAGCCTCTCGGCTCATCCCCTCCTCTCCTTGCTTGCGCCCTTCAATGGCCACCGTGCGCAGCTTTTCAAGTTCCTCTGCCAGCTTCTCCCATTGGTCCTGATACTGGTCGATCAGGTTCTCGACCTTTTGCGACAGGCTTTTATAGAACGCAGGGTCTTCGTCGTGATGTACCGTGCAGTGTTTGCGAATAGCGTGTTCCATTTCGCTGGCCTTGGCCTCGGCATTGCCACCCGCGTGTTGATTGAGCTGGTTGATGAAGTCCTCCGACAACAACTCCACGGGGGGCACCTTCGGATTAATCCCCAAGCTGATCAAATGCTCGTTGATTAGATCACGTACCTTCTGCCCTGCATCACCCAGATCCAGCGTTTCATCCTTGTAACGCTCTTTAGTCACGCGCAGGATATAACCCAAACGCCTGGCCGGAACCCGGTAAACATGGGCAGCCTTATTTGGCAGGATGATGTCCAGACTCATCAGGAATTTTTTCAGGTACACATCAAAGTCGGCACGGATTTTTTCATCCTTCAGCAGCTTGACCGCCTCATGCACCACCGCCGCATCCGCTGCAACATCGGGCAATTTTCCTTCTACAAATTCACGCACCCGCGCCACCTTGTGCTCTGCGAATAACTGCAACAAACGCTGATAACGCTCTTCCAGCACCGGCACTTCCGAATTAATACTTTTCAGCCCATCCGCCAACTCCTGCTGCTCGTCGGCAGCGGCATACAGGGTCAGCGCATCGGTCAGGTTAGCGGTCAGGCCGATGTAATCGACGATATAGCCGCGCTGCTTGCCCTTCTTCACACGGTTGGTGCGGGCGATGGCCTGTAGCAGGGTGTGCTCCCTGATCTTCTTGTCGATATACATCACCTGCTCGATGGGCGCATCAAAGCCGGTCATCAGCATGTCGCACACCACCAGAAAAGCAATGCCGGTGTAAACCTTGTCCGGGTCATCAAAGTCAAACGGCTTGCAGAAATTATTCACCGCATCCCAGGCTCTGGCTTGTTTGCGCGCCTCGGTGATAAACGCCGCCTCATTGGTGCCGTCACCGGAGATCACCACCGCCGCCTTTAACAGACGCACCTTTCTGATGAGCTCATGGTTCGGCTCGGCGGCAGCTTCCAACTCGCTGACCTTATCGGCCAGTGCCTGATGAATCGCCTTTTGATACCGCACCGCCGCCAGCTTGGAATGGCACACCACCTGCGCCTTGAAGCCGTTGGGGAAAATCTGCTCCAAATAGTGTTTCACCATATCCTTGGCAATGGCGGCGATACGCTGCTCGGCTTCCAGCAAATCACCGGTGGCCCCGTATTTTTTCTTGATCGCCAGCAGTTCTTCTTCGCTGCGGTCTTTAAACAAGTTTTCAAACTGGTTTTCAAAGCCGTGCTTGTCGTTCAGCGCGGAATCGGCGGTACGCCCCTCATACAGAATCTGCAAGGTCGTGCCATCCTCCACCGCGTCCATCAGCCGGTATGTGTCGATGTAGTCACCGAAGCGCTTATAGGTTTTCTTCTCGCCGTGGCGCTCGGTAATCAGCGGCGTGCCGGTAAAAGCAATGCGCGCCGCATTGGGGAAAGCCTCAAAAATATTGTCGCCCAAGTCCGAGCCCTGAGTGCGGTGCGCCTCGTCTATCATCAGCACAATGCGCGAAGAATCATTCACCACGCCAAAGGTCTGGCTGGTGGGTATCGCCAGATAAGTGCCCAGCGCCTCGGCCACCTTCAGCGGCAGGCTCTGTTCGCGCACCTGAAACTTATGCACCATCACCATATTAATGTCGGAACTATCGCTGGCCAGCTGCTCGCGCAGCGCCTTGCTGCTGTCGATGCTGTGTACCCGGCCGCCGATCAGCGTGGCGGTTTCCGCCAGCTGGTCTTCCAGATCCACTCGGTCGTTAATCAACAGAATTTTGTAATCGTTCAGGTCTTTTGAAGCGCGCAGCATGCGCGCCACAAACACCATGGTCAGACTCTTGCCGGAACCCTGGGTGTGCCACACCACACCGCTCTTTTCTTCTGTCGTGCTGCCATTTCGCAGGCGTTCAATGATCTTGTTGGCGGCGCGAAACTGCTGGTAACGGCACACCACCTTGATGCGCGGGCCACCGTCGGTATCCTTGAACACCGCCGAGGTGCGCAACATGCTCAGCAGGTTGGCTTTGTTCAACATGCCGTTGATCAACTGCTGTTGCTGGTTCATGCCCTTGGCTATCTCGTCTGGCTGCGGCCACTGGGTTTTCCAGGGGTAGTAGTGCTCATCGCCGGAAGTTATCGTGCCGTAATCGGCCTCCAGCCAGCAGCTACGTATCAGCAGCATATTGCTGTGAAACAGGCGCGGCTCGCCCTCTTTCAGCCCCTGCTGCTGGGTGGCCTTGCGCCGGTTCATATAGCGCTGCAACTGCTCATAGGCTTCCGCCATCGGGTTGGCGCAAGTCGGCCCGCCTTTTTTGCACTCCACCACTACCAGCGGTATGCCATTCACAAACAGCACGATGTCGGGAATGATGAACTGCTTCACGCAGCCCGCCGTGTCGATGCGAAACTGATTGATGGCGAGAAAGTGATTGTTCTCAGGCTTAGCAAAGTCGATCAGCTTCACCACCGGGTCTTGCTCGCCTGTGACCTCGTTCACATCCACCTGTGCCTTGAACAACAACTTCTGAATCGCCTCGTTGGCCTCCAGCAAGGTGCGATTAGGCTGGCGCAAAATTTGGTCCTGCAAGTCCTGAATTTGTTTTGATGTAAGCCAAGGCTTGCCATCAGCGGTGGCATTCAGCGCCATGACCGACTTGGCAAACACCTCCGGCAACAACCACTGACGAAAGCTAAGACGCAGGCTTTTCACCGGGTCGCTGGGAATCTCCTGCCCCTGGTCGATCACATCCCAACCCAGCGCTTTTAATTGCTGTAGAAAAGGCTGCTCGACTTCCGTGTATTCAGACATGCGCCGCCTCGGATTGATCGACGTTGACCTGGACTTTGCCGGTTAGCAGATCGTGCATTAGGCCGAATTTTTGCTTTTGGCGTTTATCTAAAAGCGCTTTTTCAACCTTTATTTTTTCTGCGATCACGCTGATCCTAGATCTAATTTTTAACTGCTCTTCTGAAACAGGAAGCGCAACCAGCAACTCCCTCATTTCGCCAACATTGAAATGTTGCTGCGCCATCCCACCTTGTTGGCGTAAGACCTGTCCTTTACCAAACGATGAATTGATCCAATCACAGAGATACTCTGAGTTAACTTTTTTGTTTGGAGTTGAAATGAGAATATCAATACAATTTGCGCCATGAAATTCTTGCGAAACAACGGCACTGGTCCCAGGATAACCAGTACGAACGGAAACAATATCACCAGTCTTCAATTGGCTTTTTGCAAGTTGCTGGTTGGATGCCGCTGAAATATAAACAAAGTTATTCGGATCAATGCCATCTTCACGAACATTGGCGGACCTTAGAGCAGGAATACCATCTCCCACATAATACTTTGTCGGTTGTATAACTATCCCGACGCAAATTCTGAAACATAAATCAGAGCACGGCTTGATCTGCCACTCCTTCGGTATCCACCCAATCTGGGTTTGCTGATACAGCTCTGGTGCTTGTTCGCGGGGTGGGCGCAGTTTGCCGTCGGCACCGATACCACGGGTAAACAGGTCGTGCATCAACCCCGCCTTGATCTGCTGGTATTTCTCAATCAGCGCTTCGGTTTTTTCGATGGCTTTATCTAGGGTGTCAAGATATTCAGCTATTTTATTCTGAATCTTTTTTGACTTTGGAATCTTAATTTCGATAGATCGAAAGGCAGGTATTGAAAGGGTGTATCGTGTCGACCCCGCGCATTTCTGTTCAAATTCCTTTCTTACTTCTGATGCATTACAGAACCATGCGGAAAATCTTATATCCAGAGTGTTTTCATCGTGTGGTCTAAGCCGAACCGTATGATAACTATGCAAAGTGTTTCTTAAATTTTCGGCGACAACAGCTGAATGCCCAATATCATCTGGTGTTTCGGATGAGGGGGTAAATAAAATATCACCAATTAAAACTTGGCTTCGTGCGGCTTCAACTGTTGACGCAGTTACCTGCATAAAATCAATTGATGAATTAATCGTATTAGATTTATAAACATCCATATAGTTAATCAAGTTAACTACTTTTTCACCTTCAACCAATTTCTTATCAACACTACTAGTCGAAAAATTACCCAAATCCCCCAGCCTGACATTAATCCATTCACTCATACCCCAGCTCCACCAAAAACGCCTGCAACTCTTGTGAGGCAGCATCCCGCTCGAACTCTATCCTCTTGGCAGTGACCGCGTATTTATTCCACAGTTTTTCGATGGCCTTGATGCCGGCGCGCTGATCGGCGCGCAGATAGGCTTGGTAGGTATTCATCAGTAACTTGCGCAGGCGTTCGATGATGACGGTGCGGGCTTCGTCGGTGGAGATTTTTGCGCGGGCGCTTTGCACCAATTCGTCGCGTTTGCCTTCGATGCCTTTGATGGTGGCGCGCAGGGTTTTCACTTCGTCTTCCAGCGCTTTGTGGCGTTCCAGACCAGTGGTGATACTTTGGGCGCGCACATAAGCCATTTGCCCCTGGTCGATGGCATCACTGAGTTGGCCGGCATATTCCGTAACGTGACCTACCTGATTGGCAAGTTGAAGAATACGTTGGCCGTTGCTGAACTGGGGGTCTTGTTGAGCAAGCCCTTCAGTGCAGTAGTAACCTTTCTTCGCCCCCTTGGGTAGAAGGTCGGCAACCTTGAGTTCGGTAAAGAGATTACCTGCCAGGTCTTTGATCAGTTTGAGCTGTGCCTTCCAGTCAGCAGTGCAGGCTTTCAACTCGTCTTTTTTGTTTTTCACTTCATCACCGGGCAGCACGCCGGTGTCGTCGCTATCATCAAACTCATCTTCGTCGGCGGCGGCGAACAACGCCTGCAATTCAGTCAGCCGGGTCTGGGTCTGTTCCAGTTCTTCGAGTATCTCGGGGAACTGGCTTTGCAAGATGTCTTCGTCCGGTATCAGCTCCGCACCCCAGCCGCTGGCGGCGATGGATTTGAAATCGGCCTTGAGCACATCGACATAGTTGGCAAAAGCACCGCGTACCTGAAACGGGGTGAGCAGGTTCTGTTCAGCTAGTGCCTGTTCGATGCTGGCCAGCAGGCTGCTGCGCATCACGTAGACATTGCGCGGACGGGCCTGTTGATTTTCTGCATCGGGTGCCAGCGCCTCGACGATGGGGAGATTGGCCTGCCACCATGAATCCAATGTAACCATGAACTGTTCATGGCGCGTGGTGACGCTTTGATGCGTAGCGACAAACTCAGCGATGTCGCGTTTGTCAGCAAGCACCGGGGCGAAGTCGAGATAGGTTTCATCCCGTGCAACGAAGGCATCTTGTTGCAGTTGCGGATAGTTCTGCCAGTAGTGCGCCAGGCTCGCCACTTCCACTTTGGGCACGCCACCGTGCAGATGGGCGCGCACATCGTGCGGCTCCGGCGGCGGCGCGTTGTCCACGTAGCGGCGGATATTGCAGTTGTACTCTTCGGCGACGATCTCAGCCTTGGGCACGGGGCGGGCATAACCGGGCAGTTCCTCGCCCTTGCGATAGGCGTAGATGATTTTGTCGATGTCTTCCGGGCGCAGGTGGTTTTGTGCCTTGCCTTCGCGGTATTCGCGGTCGGCGTTGATGAAAAGCACATGGTTACGCTGGGTTGCTCCCGCCTTATTCATCACCAGTATGCAAGCGGGGATGCCGGTGCCATAAAACAAGTTACTGGGCAGCCCGATGATGGCCTCCAGATATCCGTGCTCGATAAAGTATTTACGCGCCTCGCGTTCTTCGCCACCACGGAACAACACGCCGTGCGGCATCACCGAGGCCAGACGGCCATCGAGCTTGAGCACCGCCAGCATGTGCTGGACGAACATCAGGTCGGCCTTCTTGCCCTTCTCCGGCATCATCACCGGGAAGCGACCTGGGAATAGCAGATTGTTCTTGATATAGTTTTGGCTAAACGGTGGATTGGCGACCACGCGGTCGAAACGCTTTAGCTCGTTGCTATCATCCATGTGCTGCGGTGCTCGCAGCGTGTCTTCCTGGCGAATGTCGGCATGAGAGATGCCGTGCAGCAGCATGTTCATTTTGCAGATGGCCCATGTGGTGCCCATTTTCTCCTGGCCATAGAGCGCCAACTCATCAGCACTGCCGCCTTTTTCCCGCAGGTAGTCTCGCATCTGAATCAACATTCCGCCGGAACCGACGGTGGGGTCATACACGCTCATGCCTTCGTCAGGATTACAAATCTCGACGCATATGCGCACCACTTCGGCGGGGGTGTAAAACTCGCCCGCCTTTTTACCGGCAGAGTCGGCAAAGTATTTGATCAGCCATTCGTAGGCCGCACCGAGCAGGTCGGGGAATTCAAAATCGCTGTCCTTGAGCGGAATCTTTTCAAAGTTCACCACGAAATCTGCAAGCGTATTGTCATCCAGCGTGCGCTGGCCAATCTTGCGGTTGAAGTTGATGCCTTTGAGCACATCCTGCAAGGCGTCGGGGTTGGCATCTTCGATGGCCTCCAGAGCCTTGTTCAGCGTGGTGCCTACATTCTCTTTGACGTGCTTCAGCGCCGGTCGCTGAATGTGTTTTGTCTCGCCATTCTCGACCACCTCCTCTTCCCAGCCCTGATTCCAACGGGCGCGGGGCGGCACATAGAAATATTTGCCGGAGTAGTTGTCTGAGTCGTTTAATTCCAACTCTATATCCACTGCACTCATGCCTTGTGCGGCTTTCTCTGCACGCAGCTCTGCCTGGCGCTGGTCGAACAGGTCGCTGGCCCGTTTCAGGAACAACATGCCGAAGATGTATTCCTTGTATTCGCTGGCATCCATGCTGCCGCGCAGATCATCACATGCGGTAAGGAGTAGACTTTCGAGACGGGAGAGGGTTAGTTTCATCTTTTTTTCGGTTTAGTTTTAACTGATTTGTGATTCTGAATTTGGTTCTTCCCTAGCTATCCATCTCCCGAGAGGGTGGTTTCATGCCAAGGGCCCATTCCGTTTGAGGACATCGATCCTGCCCTTTATAGCATTACATCAACAACTTATAGCATAAGTTTTTGGTGTTCGTAGTTTGTGCATTCTAAAGTCGGGTTAGGCACTTTAGTCCAACCAAGGGTGGTCTGGCACTTTTGTGTAGTTAGCAAATTTCTGCAATTGGCACACGGTGTGCCAGATAATCCTACCATTACTCTGCCTGGATACCAGTCTGGATACCAGCTTGGCAAACTGAGCTGACATCCATTCTAGCGTCTACGTCTCAGCGATCTTGATGCACCCCTGTGCGCCGCTTGATACTGACTTGTCGAAAGCCATAAAGATAGTTAACAGATGTATTAAATTCTCAACAACGTTCAGCATGGCTATTAACCCCATATTATGTTGAAACCTCGGTTGAAACCACTTCCTGAAGCCATCGCATTCTGATGTAACCTGCACTGTAACCACTGTTATTTTAACAAGGGTTTTGTGATTAGCCTTGGCTTGAGTGAAATGGCATAACTTCTGCGGAATGAGTTGCGGGTTGAAACAGGTGCCGCCATGGTGATCACTGGAATTAAATACAAGAATGATTTTTCAGGCCATGATGACCGCATCGTGCTCCAAGTTCAATTCCTTTTATGTATAGAGTGGTATTACTAGAAGGTGTCCGGTGTACGGATAAGGGAAAACATGAAAATACCCCTCTATAAGTCCGGCGTACGGATATATGCAGATTCTTCAATATCCGACATACGGATATATAAAGGGGTCCATGTATCCGCACTACGGACAGGACGTTGTGTTTTTCCGAAGAGGTGGTCTTCTCTTTGGCTTGGCATCTGACCGTGGTTTCCAACGGACATAACAACCGCGTGGCCAAGACTGTACAGCTATTTCCAAGCCCTTGATGGCATCTAGGGCCTGCCAGGTCAGTCCAAACCAACTTGCCTTGTTTGGTAAACGCCCCTGCACCGTCATAGAAATCAAGTCGTGTTCTAGCAGTTCATTTTTGGCTTTGTTCAATGCGTCGGATGAAGTCCAGCCACGTTTTTCGTTCATGTACCTCCATGAGGCCAGCAATGCACCGTTGTTTCTGAGGTTATACTGCATTGCAATGTCGTAGAGCAGTTTGACTGCAGTGCCTGATAGCGTCATATATGCCAAGCTGTTTAAAACTACGTGAGGCACAACCAGTACAGCACCACTGCCCCCATCGCGCTTTTGCTTGATCTGCTTTAGTGTGGGATTTGACATTCATTTGCACTCCCCAGCAGAGCGACGGCGTAGCCACTCATTCAACTTACGACGGTTACTGCCCAGAAGATAATAAACACCTCGTTTGATAGGTTGCCCATCACGGTCAACGTCAGATACGCGGTCACATGGAATATCTAGGCCACGGCAACGTAGTTCAGCAATTAGATCCGGGCTATTACTGCAACCTGCCACAATATCAAGATGCTCACGGCGTTGTGGGCGCTTTTTAAGTGCGTGAATAACGCGCAAGTGTCGCGGATTTTCAGTGCCGGTAAACTTTTGGGTGTTAGAATTTGCCTTCTCGGGGGCGCTCTCAAATGATGTTTGGTTTGGGGGCGTTTTCATTTATGCACCCCCACTGAGCCAAGCTGCATACTTAGCTACATCTATTAGGACTTTACGTCCTCGACGAATGATTGCGCCTGTCTCAGCCAACCCGTTGCCGGGAATCTTGCGGCCTTTGCTGTCGAAGCGGTCTTGAGATTTGAAAATTTGCCCGTGAACAGCAGGGACTGTTAGTCCTATGGCAGGGAAAAAACTTGGTAGATTCTTTACTGTAGAAAGTGTCGGAAGTTTGTTTGTTGCAGTTTGTAAATCACTCATGGTATTCGCTCCAATGCCTGCATATGCAGGATTTCGGAGGGAATTTTCTGCGTGTTCTTTCGGTGTTTTTTCTAGATACCCGCGATGCCCCCGCGATTACCTAGATACACCCTAGATGCGGCTTTTGTACCATTTAGCTAAGTGATTTCCACAATGCTCAATCATGTATTTTTTTTCCTTCCTATCCTTTTTTGTCACCCATGCCACACCATGCGGGATAGATTTAATCAGTGCAGGATGATTGTTCGGCTTTGCATTCGCCCACATTTGCAACCTAGCCATGACAATACCAGAGGTAGTTTTTTCCCCTGTCTCGCATTCAATCTCCCATGCAGCTTCGATTGTTAGTTGGCCTGCCTCAGTTCTCGGCAACTTTCCCGGCGGCTCATCATGGGCTTTGCTGTTCGCGTCCTTTGCGGCATCAGGCGCGGCTTGTTGTGTTTTTTCCGCCTTATACGCTGCCACAACCTCATCACCAACGCGGTCATGGTCAATCGCGGCTTGTTGTGTTTTTTCCGCCTCATACGCTGCCTTAACCTCATCACCCACACGGTTACGATCAATGTCCAGGATGTGTTCTAAATTTGCAGAAACATCATCCAGCGCAATAACAACAGCATAGTCTTTATCCTTTTTTGCTGCGTCCCGCATGGCTGGTAGTGTCCTACTGAACCTGTATAGGTTGCGCCAGAGTAATGGATCTGTGTTAGGCCAATGGGGAAATGGTGAAATTTTGTCATCAAGCAGCTCTGCCAGTGGTTTGGCAATTTGGTCCTTCAAAATGCAGGCAACATCAGCGTTTCCGTTATTCTTTGCGTCTTCAATGATGCAGTGCAATACCCCATCGTCTAAACCATCCTCTGATTTATTCTTGGCGTAAAGGAAAAGTTGGTGCCACGTATTAAATTCCTGGGTTTCGTCGAATAGAACATCATTGTCTCGGATTACGTCTTGCCGTTTCTTAATATCCGCTTCGTCCCATGTTGTCTTCCAAAATAACGGCTTCACTCTAGCCTGTAACTTTTTCGGCATTTTAGCCAATGGCTTATCCCAATACTTCGCCAACAAGGAATGAAGCGGCTTGTATTCTTTACTCATTACGCCAACCCCAATTTCTGCGCCAGTGCATTACCTATATCAGACACACGTGCAGGTGCCAGATGGGCATATCTGCTCACCATCGCCATAGTTCGGTGGCCTAATACTTTTGAGATTTCCAAGGAGCTGACGCCGTTCATCATTAAGTAGGATGCACAGGTATGGCGTAGGTCGTGCCAGTGGAAGTTAGATATTTCAGCCTCTTTCAATGCGGAAATGAATGGAGTGCGAAGATTTAAATAGTCTGATTTTTTGGCGAGGCGAGTCGGTGGAAAAATTCTGTCATCTTTAAGATTGCGAACCTTGGCACGCTCCATCAGCAAGGTGTATGCCTCACCCACTAACGGCAGCACCCGTGCATCATCATTTTTGGTTGTGCCAGCATGCAGCGTTGCACGTCCCGCTTTTAGATCTATCTGCCCCCAACGGAACCCCATAATCTCCGACTGCCTACCGCCAGTGGTGAGCGATAACACTACGGCAAGATACAGGTCAGGATTTTTGCGGCAGGCCTTGAGGAATCTTGGTAGTTCGTTATCGTCAAGGTAACGCACCCGACCTTTATTTTCCTTTGGCTTGGAAACTCGTTCAACTGGATTTCGCTCAAGCCAACCCAATTCTTTCACCCCATAAGCACAGGCACTTGATAGGGCAGCAAGGAAACGATTTGTTGTTGCGCCACTTCGCTTTTTCTCAAGCGGTATACGTGACACACTCCCATCTCCTTGACGCCTGTTCACTGTCAGATGTTCATCCATTAGGGCATCGCGCCCCTGGGCTACAACTGCAGGGGTAATTTCCTGCAATAGCCTTTCGCCATAACTCTTGCGCCACCAGTCGAGCCGCGCCCTCATCTCTTTGGCGGATTTCAATTCCTTGTGCTGGGCACTCTTCTCGTAGGACTCAATCAGTTCAATCAGCGTGTGCCGCTTGCTTGCTCCGAAGTGGCGACCTGCCTTTATATCTGCCTCTGTTTTCTGAACCCACTCACGTGCATCAGTCAATCGTGAGAATGTAGCGCTTTCTGGTGTATGTCCTTTCAGCCGGATTTTTACTCGGTAGCTAGTCGTACCGTCATCGAGTTTGCGCTTTTCGATAGATGCCATGATTTACCTCTTTGTGTATGCGTCCGAATACTTGCGAACACTCTACAGCAAAGCAGGAAATTCAACAACACAGGATATATAAACTGATGCTTTTTATTTCTAATGCCATGAATTAGATATTGATAATTGTAGAATAAAGATATTAAGGGCAGTGGCGGGACATTATTGAATTTAAAATGCCCACATTCATATCATTTTTAATCCGGCCCTGATGAGTTTTGATTCATGCGACTTTGATCGGGTAGCAACAGTCAATAATTCCATGCATTACTTTGGCTTGATATGACACAAACTTTGCGATTGCTATATTCAGTTTAGAAACCTAGCAATCATGCTATTTTTTCACCACAGGATATTGGTTCGACTGACCATCATCGTCATATAGGGGAAGGTCAAACTTCTTCAATGTTGACAGTAATTGTTTGACATCTGAATGAGTAGCCTTCGTTTTGCTAAAGAGGCTTATAGATTGATTGATCACCCTGATTAAGTCTTCCAAAAAACTCAATCGCGTAACGGTCTGTCATTCCGGCAACAAAATCACAAATAAGTCTCATCTTGTCAGCCTCCAACTTTAATCGCTGATAGGACTCTCTCACATCCTGCGGCAGCAGGAGATACCCATCATCTTCTGCAAAAGTTTTAAATATTTTTTTAACGATTTCATAACCTCGATATTCAACCAATTTAAGACGAGGCGACATAATGGTCACTTCATAATTCAAATGCTTGAGTGACTCGACCTGCAACTTTACTTCAGGCTTCATTAGAATTTTAGATAGCGCAGGCTTTTTCTTATCAATTTTGATCGAAATACTATTGATAAAATCATTTACCAAGCTAGATGTTAGTGCCGTTCGTATGTATCCATTATCGGAAGACAATCTAGATTTTTTATATTCATCTAACGGGGTTGCATCTGGCTCACCCCTTTCCCTTTGTGATTTGCCGTCCACACTAAATTTAAACGTACTGGCAATAGCCGAAAGCACGTCTTCAATTTTTGCTTTAGGGCATTCATTTTTAACTTTTTCCGTCACTCTCTTAAGCAATTCAGTATTACTTCGAACAATGCTTAGCAACATAAGAGGGTCAACGAATCCACCTTTAAGTCCATCTTCTAAGTCGTATGTTGAATAAGCTATATCATCTGCAATATCCATAATTTGACACTCGACTGTTTTAAGCTTTGTCTTTGCTGGTAATCCCGGAGCGATGTTTTTTCGAATCTTCTTCACAAGTTCTTTTTCTGTTTGGTAAAACCCCTTTACAAGTTTGTCATGATCCTTTCGAGAATTCGGAATTTCATTGTCATACTTCAACACTGACGCCAATGAACGGAATGTCAGATTTAGCCCAATGCGAGAATCTACTCCGCTTTGAGTGATTCCTTCAAATAAGTCACCACGGGTCTCTTTTTTTTCCACCGCCGATATAATTCTAAGCGTTTGAGCGTTCCCCTCAAATCCGCCCCACTGTTTCATGCAGTTATCGAGAGCACGCTCACCATTATGCCCAAATGGAGGATGCCCTAAATCATGTGCTAAACCGGCAAACTCGACTAAATCACAATCAATTGGATTGGTCTGCAAAAATGGATCTGTGTAATTTAATTTCAGAGCAATCCCTTTTGCAATCTGGGCAACCTCCAAAGAGTGCGTCAACCTATTGCGAAAGAAATCAGACTCATGCCCTGGATAGAGCTGCGTTTTTCCTTGAAGACGACGAAATGCTGGTGAGTGGAGAAGTCTTGCATAATCACGTCTATATGCGGAACGAAACTCATCACCTTTTGATTTTGACTTATCAACTATCCTTTTTGTACAATTAATACCATACAGTTTATTTTCCATACAGACCCTTAGCTATAACGAAAAGGGCCAAAATAAATTTGGCCCTTTAAGGAAATTTTAGATAGTTACCGGATTTTATGCTGTAGCTTTCTCCGCTACAGTAACTCTTTTCTTCGCGTCAGAGTCTTTTGTCTTGTGTGCTTTATGTGTAGTTTGGGCTGTTGCTTTAAAGCTTACTACTGTTTTGTAGTTAGCTAATTGTGATTGTGCCAGCAACAAAGTTTTGCGCATGACCTCTTCTGTTCCCAATTTACCATCTCCTTTTTAAATTGTTATCTCAATTTAATCCTACTATTGAGACTCATAATAGGATACCCAACAAGCTCAATATACACATTGTTTAAAGAATTATCAGCTGTATTTACCTCATGTAAATCGCCACCTACCTAGCCACATCCACTATCTATATTTCATATGGCAATGTTCGATAGTTAGCACTAACTCTGTATTTCAACTAAATTACCTAACATCGCTTCGGAATGGGCTTGGAACTTCTGAGTAGAGAGTTTCCACGATTAATTTCGTTGCGATTATGCAATCCAAAGCTTCGGAACGCATTACCATTGGCAGAGCAATAACGTCATGCTTTCTGGGATGCAGAATTCTGTTTCCGGCTTCCCGGATTTTTTCAATAGACTCTTTTAAAGCCGGGAGGACTTCCGCCACATCATTGCCAAGCCTTGCCAAGGATTTATCTTCTTTACCTCCGTCGCCCCCCTGGTATGTGCTACTGATGTTAAATCGTGCAGCGTTTTGTTTGAGAGAATATTCAATTAAAGATCTTGATAATGCGACAGCTGACATCCAAAGCCCAAATGTGAATGCCCGGTATATTTCAGTTAATCGTTGCCGCACATGGATTTGCATAACATTCGACTGGCGATCAACCAAGACTGGCTGCAAATACTTAAGATTTCGTGACCACTCATCTGGTTGAAACCATGGCATACCAACGAGTTCGCTTGCACCTAAAATATTGAACCCACGATCATACCAACTAACCTCATCATCCTCGTCCATCGTATCGCTCCATCTTTCAAGAGCCCAACTTATGGCATTGCGCCTAAAATGGTTTGGTTTACGGTTTCGATCTGTTGCCTCATCCCAGAAATCGATTAGAAAACCAATGTTCGCAATCTCGTAGTAAGCCCGCTGAAGCAAGTCGCCGTGAGGAATAACAATTTCATTGTAGAAAGAACGGTGATCTTGAGAAAGAGATAGTATGGGCGCGCCTTCTGTATCCGAGACATGCTTAGATAAAAAGATTTTAATTGAGTCGTAGTAGTTACTAAATCCCTTCAGCAACCCCTCAATATGGTCACGCTTTTTTCCAGAGCCAAATTCATATTTTTCTATATCATCAATCGAAGCTAATTTAGCCAATTCATCGTATGACTGTTTCGCTAATGCAAGCGTAATGTTGATTTTATCGTCTGCCATTTGTAATTCAGCACTCCATACTTAAAGCACAATGTGGTTCGACACGCCCAAAGTATCCCCCAGTATCATTGATACCATGAATTTAATTCTGTATCACCCGCATCCCGCCTAACGGAAAAGTATCCGATTGCCCCGCCAGTGCCCTATTATAGAAAACGGCCTTCAGAGAATATCTCTGAAGGCCGTATCTTTGTTGGTGGGCCCTCGCGGACTTGAACCGCGGACCAAAGGATTATGAGGGTAGTAGTTCGTAGCAAAGCCTTATATTTACAGGGCTGGCAAGCAGTAATAATTTGTGTGCTACGGAATGTGCAACGGAAAACCAAATAATTTCGTTTAGTATTAGAGTGTTACGATAGCACTTGCAGCCTCGCTCCATCCTAACTTTGAATCACAACAAGCCATACAGTGTGCGATGTTAAACAACAATTGAAGCTTGAACAACGTCATTTAAAATTACGTTGCTGAGTTAGCTATACAGCATTCACCAACTGCTGGTGCGCAGAAAATAGTATTACATTCAGCTCGCAAACCACCAAAACTCCTAATACAAACGCTGAAACCAAACTAGTGGATACATAGCTTTGATGTATGCAAGGAACTGAATACCATGCTGTGTAATTGAATAACCTAGCTGGTCAGCAAGAGGAGACACATTTATCACACCGTTAATAACAAGAAAGTTCATGTAATCTTGTTCCTGATAATGTGACGACGACACTTTTGATAGATGCTCCATGTGAAATTTTGCGAGTTGCGTTATTGGAATTGAATCAGCGGGGCGTGATGCAAGAAACTCTAGCAGCGAAATTTGTGTGCCATAAATCATGTTAAATATTCGTTCAAAAGTTATATGGAGCATTAACTTTTTGTACTCAACAACCGTTTGCACGGGATTTTCTTTTACCCATTTAATCGCGCTTTGCGCATCAGGTTCATCAGCAAGTTCTGCTGGCAAGGGCTCCACAACCGCTTCAACTGACTGCGCGTTAGATTGTGGACGGGACTCAACTATTTTAGTAAGGTAGTCATCTGCGCTTGTTGACTCTAGCGACTGGCTTGGCGCAGCCGCTTTTATTTTTTGACCAAATAACTCTCCCTCTGTTACTCGTGCCAATAAACCTTCAATAGCCAACTTAAAACGATACAAGAATACAAGGGCGATCACCAATGCCATTGGCGGCCAACTCAAAAGAACTTTTAGATAGTCAAGCAACAAGAGCCAATTAAATTCACACATAGAACAGATTACCTAGTGATATAAGATTCTCACTATTCGCCTAACAAGGAAGGTGTAGTGTAAGACAATAGTTGTCAGCTTGAGCAACGCTCATTAACAACGTCCATTAAATTAAAGTAGCTTGTTCTGCCTTACAATTATCGCGCCCCACTCACGCTCTTTGCATTAAATTTGTATAGTCAATGCCAAGTGCATTTGCCAGCGTTTTCCCAGTTTCAATAAATACATCAATATACGAATTAAGGCGATTTTTTTTCTGCTTTCCGACAGACGCCATTAGAAAAGGGCCAGGCTGAGGAAATCGTTTAAGCTTATATGTAGTTTCATATACATTAAATAATGAACGTTCAGCCTGCCAACTATAATGACAAATGTAATTTCGCAGCAACCTAAACTCCTCTAATTTTTTAATTTGGTGTGCAGTAATGGATGAAAATGGATTATTTTTAACTGTAAGAATTCGCTTTGCAGTTTTCCTCAACTCTTCAACACTCTGCACTTCAAAATATTTAATTCCTCTAAGCATAAGTTCACATTGAACTCTTGTAATATGCTTAGGAAGTATCAAGCCGACATACTCTGCATACTGTGTTGTATCTTTATTTAAGCAATCAATAATCATATCTTCTGCAAGTATTTCCCACTGCGTCCAAATTTTTGCGACAAACGCTTCAAATATCTCTTGCTTATATTCACGCATAATTGTTGTGTTAGGTAGTTCATATACGCAATTAAGTGTTTTAGAAAATACTTGAAGCCAATCAAAATAGTTTTGAAGCGATGGCTTAACAGAAGATTTGCGCATTATTTAAAGGTGCACTATTTTTTATGGAGAGTAGACATGAATTTTCCACGGGGTAAATTAATCCATCGCAAAACAAATTTGGTTTCAAGCACAAGCTCAATTTGGCTGTAGGAACGTAATAATGCTATTGCCAAAGCATTGTGCAAAGTTGGGCTTTACATCATTGCCCATCCAATATGCATTTCCATCGTTTCTACAATAGTAGTAAACCTCTCCTTGCATCTTAATGTCTATGCATCTATCAATGTTCCCAGCTGCTGCGCAGCTCACTCTCGCTTCAGCATAAGTCTTGCAAACTGATTTTGAATGGCATGCATATTTTAGGTAGGCAAAATTGTCCATTTGCAAATTGTGAGCATAAGCCTCTTGTTTTGGATTCGCGCCAAAAATATAAATTATTGCGCCCACAAACATTAAAACAAATACAAGCACTGTAAAGAATTTCTCAATCGCCTTTCCCATCAGCTCTTTCAGCATCTTAAGCATAGCCTTTACGTTTTCACTTGTAATTTTCACAAGACGTATCCATTGATGTATTCGGTTTAAGTTTGCTCTGCTACAACATACGAGTCAAGTAACAATATTGCTGTAGCTGCATGCCATCAATCTATCTACGCAATCACGATTCAGCTTAATTCAATATCAAATTGACGTCTTTGGTTTATTCACTTTCGCCAACTGCTGCTGCGCATCTTTAACCTTTACCTGCGCCTTAACTTGCTGTGCTTGCTGCTTCATCCGCTTTGCACTATTCGCCAATGTATCTGCCGCAGCCTTCTCACTGTCAAATCCTTCAATCTCACTAATTTTCATTTTTATCTCCTCGTAATTGTATTTATGAGTGACAAAAAGATGGATGCAGTAATGCACCCATCTTTTATTACATAAAAATATTACTTCTTCAGCGTTTTACGTACTGCACCCGCTACCGCTTCAAGTTGTGCGTCCAACTCTCCCTGCTCAACTGCCGTTTTCAGCGTTTCAAGTGTTGTCACTAGATCGCTGCCGTCTGCTGCCAATTCAACAGCCGTTTTTCCTTTCGCAAACTCTACGACCTTCGCACCATATTTGAGCGAGATGCACAGCTTGCCTGTGTCAGTCACAAACCACAGCGGTTTAACGCGCTTGGGAATTTCAACCGTTTTCCGCAAGCCTGTTTCCTCATCTTTAATTGTGTGCAGTTGCATGGGTGAATATTGCTTACCTTCTGCTGCTGCGGTGGCAAGCTGTATTTGCTCATGCAGGCGTGCAATTAGCTTGTTGCGCCGCTGCAAGACTGGTGGAATTTGATTTGGACGTTTTGCTGCTACGAGTTTAAGACTAGATAAAGCTGACATATTATTTACTCCTTTTGTTGTTAACCAGCCTTAACTGTAGTGTCAGTAATTCACATTATCAAGGTATTTATTCAATATTTACAGATAGTTGCGATATATTATATTTCTGCACAAATCTGTACGTTTTTCGCATAGAAATTGCTTGTTTTCCTCTGTTTGGCTGCAATTAATCGCTGTTATTTCATCTCAATATCTTTCACTGCATAACTGCCTGCCTTCGCCATTTCTAAACGAGCTTCGTTTTAGTTGATTTTTATATGGTTTTCTTTGCACAGCATAAATACTTTTAGGAGTTGCGATGGAGTTGCATTTGGTTGCTTGAAGAAACATGTTGCTAGTTACAAGTATTAAGTTACTTGTTGGGACAAATGAGTAGGTCTGAACGAAACAAGCAACACGAGACTGGCGACGACTGATTTGAATCAGCGACTAGTGCAACCCACGCGACTCCTTAACCATAACTTAAAGGAGAAAAATCATGGAAAAGGAAATAGCAGTGAGATTTTATACAAACGAGAAATTTGGCAAGGGTATTTTTAAGAAGGGAATATTAAGCGGCACAGCTGATTTATCTCAGCCAAGCGCAAAATATTTATTAGACATGCTCAGCTATACGGATTGGCAGAACACAGCTAAGACTGATGACGACATGGAGGCGCTGGGGATAGTTGAAGAAATTGTTGGCGCAAACCCTACTAATGATTTGCTTGCGACATTTATTAAGCGAATGGACAGCGATGGAACTAAATCGCGTGTGCCAGGCTTTTGCGTATTAGATTTGGCGACGAATGAATTGATGTTGGTAATTAGCGATGATGTGAAAGGCGTGGCAGACCAATGGGAATTATCAGCTAGGCCATGCAAGCAAGTAATGGGTAAGAAAGTGCCACAGCTTTTAGCATCAAACGCTGACTTGCATTAACCCGTGCACAGCCCAACACCCATTACGCACGTCCAATTGTATTTAGCGCAGTAGTTGGGTGTGGGCTGATGCTTACATAGCTGGGGCAAGTAATAAACGCTTATATCGCGTTGTACGCATCCGCGATAAATAAATAATAAACACGAACGCAGATTAGCAATTACTAAATAAAAGGAAATACACAAATGCTTTGGTCACTATTTAATCGCATGAAATTACAGATGAAAATTATTTATGAAGAAGGCCTTGAGAAACATAAACAAAGGTCACACACTAATACCAACAAATTGTTTGATTTAAAGGAGAAAAAAGTGTCGCAAGCTAAAACATTAAATGAGAAAGAATTGAAAAAAGTGCTCAACTATATTGCTGTGCGGAAACACGCTGCAAGAAACCGCGCAATGCTGCTGACTACCCATTATTGCGGTATGCGCGTTGGAGAAGTTTCCGCTTTGCGTATTGGGAATGTTATGTCAGCAGACGGAACGATTTTGAATGAAGTGCGATTGCAGCCTGACCAAACGAAGGGCAAACATGCGCGGACTGTATTTTTGCCTGAAAAGTTACGCAGGGAGCTTATTGTTTATTTGGCCACAATAGATCGCAGCGATTTGACCAAGCCACTGTTCTACTCGCAAAAACGTGCAAGTGGGTGGAACAGCAATACACTTTGCCAGCATTTCCACTGGCTATATCGCAATGCAGGCATTGAAGGCGCAAGCAGCCATAGTGGCAGACGTTCGTTTATTACGGGACTGGCAAGCAAGGGAGTTGGTGTGCGTGTTCTTATGTCGTTAGCGGGGCATCGCTCAATCCAAACGACCCAAGCCTATATCGACATTAACGACGATATGAAGCGGAAGGCTGTTGAGTTAATTTGACCGTTACTTAAGTAACGCTTTAGGTTTTGGGAAGCCACCAGTTGCCGTAGCTTCAATCATCGCCTTTGCACGATTAATTGCACGAACAGCAGCTACGTTTAGTGAGTTACGCTGGTCAAAATCGGCAACTTCCTTTTGCCCCTTCAATTCCTTCTGTACCGTATCAGCCAAACCAGCGGCAATCGCAATTTGCCATAGTGGTTTTTTTGGCTCAGCTAAACGCATGTCATAAGCCGCTAGCGATGTTCTCAGTGAATCAATTTTGAATTGGCCAGTTACCTTATAGGTAGCACTACTTTTTTTTAACAAACGTTTTCCACGCTCTCCACTATGCCTATTTTTTAGCAGCGTATTAAATCGTTTTGCCAAGTGTCGTTTACTCTGCGTCAATGGCACTATTACTACCATCACATCATCTGCATTCCATTTCTCAAGCTGCATTGTCTTCTCATAGGTCAATTCACCTAGCACCAAGTTTTCGGGTTTTTCTGCAAATAATTGACCACCCCTGTTTCCTTCGTTCCACCAAATTTTGAAATCTACTGAATGCACATCGCCAAAGTCTTTGTATAGCTCAGCAAGCCTTCCTTTCCCATTCTGCTCGCAGCAACGTTTGTATGCGGCGTTGCGCCTCAAATATTCCCACCACCAATAATAGACGTTGGTTTTCCAAGCAAAGTCAGCCTTAGGTCGTTTGACTGTGCCAAACGTTGGGTAAGCGAACGCAAAATGTAGATTAGCCATGCAAAGTAGTATATCTCTAAATAACATAAATTGCCTGACATAAGGTAATAGATGATCTTCTCTGTAATATGCATAACAGTAATTAAACATTTATAAACATGTTGTTAATCACATTTAACTTTGCTTAATACAGGAGAATAGACATGAATGCATTGCTTGATAAATTCGCTAAAACAGTTGTTATTTCCGACGATTTGAGTTTTGTTGAACTTACAAAACTAAACGACAAAAGGAAATGGGTTGATAGATTCTGCAAGTCTTATAGTGGAAATCAGATGAGAGTTTCTGACACAGTTTTACTTGACCCTGATATCAGGGTAATTTTGGCAATAAGAAATGGCAAAGAACTTGGCTACATCAGAATTTACAAATATAACTGTGACATTTCTAAATTCTATGGAAAGGAACTGTGGAGGATTGCGGAGGCTTACGTAAAGCCAGCATATAGAAGCAATGGGGTATTACGTGCAATGATTAAATTCGTTGTCGAAAACTACAATGCAATTATTTTTAAGATTGAGACTGATCGGCTACGTAAAAACTTTTATTACTATCAGAGCTTGGGTTTTACCTATAGTTATCAAATTGAAGATACTGACATGTCGTTAGTAAGCTTTGGTGAGTTAGAAGATGCTTTAGACGCTTTTAATAATGAATGCAGACTAAAGTTAGCTGCGTAGTCAGCACCGTTACTTAAGTAACGTAGTACAAAGCCCACATGCACTGTGGGCTTTGTTCGTTTATTTTCTTCAAACCTCATCTCTTTATACAAAGTTCCTCTTCTGTTCAAACTTCTCGCAAGCGAAATGTGCGCGAAATGTAGATTTGCCATGCAAGTCAGTATACAACTAAATAACGTTATTTGTTTGACATAAGGTAATAAAGAGCATTTTCTATAGAATGGTTAATGTGATGAATGCAATACGAAACAGGCATTTATGCACATTTAACTTAACTTTATAGGAGTATCAAAATGGCTATTACGATTATTGCGCAATTTGCGAAAACGACAGCAGTTAGCGTAGCTACAAATAATGCAACTTTGTTTGACGCAGTTTTGAGGGACAACTTGGGAACGTTTAAGGCTGTTGTTAAGCGCAATCCCAACAGCACAGTAGACGTGCTCTTTGATGGCGCACCGAAACGTCGAAGCTTAGACCTTAACTACGCAAGGTGGGAATTCAGCTTTATTTGGGATGACTTGGAAGCGCAAGGACACAAAGTTTTGGCACTTAACTAATAGACTAACTAAAGGAGAAACAAAATGGCTGACGCATACGGTGGCATTTCAATGGCAACTTCCAAATACTGCGTTGTTAACGCTGCGGCTTTAGTTAAAGCGCTTAACAATCTTCAGTGGACTGATAGTGGTGGCGAATGGATTACTCGCAAAGATAGGAAAAAGGACGATTTTTGGCATACCGATAGCTACGCACAATACCCAACTGCTCGGCCCGAGCGAACCATAGCTGTAATTGTTGAACAAGAGGACGGCGAACTTTTACAAATACCAGCTGAGATTGCAACTCAAGATGATTGGGACAATATGTACGATTCTGAAAGCTCTCCAGTCGAATTGAAGATATTTAGTGAAATGTTCTCACCGCACATAGTGAAAGGTTGGATCGAGATTGCATGTTGCGCGAATGAGAAGAATCGCTATGTGTATTTTGAAAGTCTTCGTATCCACGCTAATGGCACAGTCGAAAGTAAAAGCGTTGTTTCAGGTATTTGCTCCACACCAGCAAATATTGAGGAAAGTTTTAAACCTGCGGCATAGCACTGTCCTGGTCAACTGCATCTGATCTTTGTGTCTGCAGTTGACCATATCGATAACTCAATCAATTAAAGGAGAATTATTTTGGCTAAGAAAAATCAGGTAGTAAGCATTAACAATACAATTGCTACAGCTGACACACTTGCTGAACAGCATGTGGCATACACTGAACAATATGTTACGCGAGCAAATACAGAGCTTTACAAGATACTGAGTGGGATAATGGCCTTGAGCGTAGAAATTCAGTCTAGCAATCTGCGCGAAAAGATTATCAAACAGATGCGTGAAACGTTGCGCGACAAATATATTGTCAAAACACAAGCAAACAGCAAGCTCTCAAGCATCGTTGTTAAATATGTAATTCGCACGGGAAGGAAAACTGCGCACGTTTACGGTCGTGTTATTCAAACTGCTATAGATGCGGGCATTACTGCTGACCAACTGCCAGCGTACATTACTGAGAATGGTGGCGTTGATGCGATACGCAAGAAAGGCGTTGATGCTGAAGCGCAGAAACAAGCAAAACAATTTAATGACGCTGCTAGCGACGCATTGGCATACGAATTGGCGGAAAATCACAATTTAGCAACCTTACAATCTACGAATGGCAAACGTATATCTTATAGTGGAGCTGATGATGTTAGATTCACTTACTTGATGTGCGTAAATGGTCCACTCGGGGGCGAATTAAAAGTTGTTGCCGCACTCTACCCCTCTTCTAAAATTGAACAAGAAGCACTCGCACTTTTCCATATCATATGCAATGCCGTAGCATATTTGGATGACGGAATTAAATTTGAGCAGTTCTGCACGGAACATGGCTTAAACATGCGTATGGTACAAAGGTTTATGCGCGACAATGATATTACGAATGCTGCAATGGCTAGGGAGCTTTTGCTTACTGTACGAAACACAATGAAAATTGATGGCGAATTACTACCCAAAGCACAACACAAAAAAGCTGCGTAGTCAGCACCGTTACTTAAGTAACACTTAAATGCCCACCCAGCAGTGGGCATTTTTACATCTCCACTTTACTAAGCCTCTTTAATTTCGCCCCTTGTTTCTTCATCCGCCCCCAAGTCAGTTCCATTAAAAGTGTTGATGGAGCTGGCGGGGCATAGGCAAGCACAAACTACGATGCGCTATATTGACGTTACTACAGATATGAAGAAAGCTGCAGTTGAGTTGATTTAATTATGCGAAGCAAATGTTTTGCTATGTATCCGTTGTATTATTAAGCATTCAATAATTGCGGTAGCACGCTATGAAATGGGTTCAATCAAAATACTCTAAAAGTAAAGTTAGGCAAGCTGGAGAGGTTTTAGTTAGCAACACGACGGATGCAGCCAAACTATTAGAGGCTATGGAGATTATGTCTAACTGGCGTGCTGCACATGCTTACCCAATGCATGCACTACTAGTGTTGTTGCGAACAATGGCATCTCGCGTAGATAAAAATGCTCCTGTTGTTCAGCGCTTAAAGCGTATGCCATCCATTGAAAACAAACTTATTCAACAACCAAAAATGAGTTTAAGTCGCATGCAGGATATTGCAGGCTGCCGTGTTGTTGTTAGAAATATTATTGAAGTTTGGAAGCTAACTGCTACTGTTGAAGAAAGTAAAACGAGGCATACACTACATAAAAAGTATGACTATATTACTAACCCAAAAACAAGTGGCTATAGAGGTATCCATTTAGTATACAAATATAATGGCCTAAAAACAGAGTATCAAGATTACTTCGTTGAATTGCAAATTAGGTCAAAAATACAGCACGCTTGGGCAACAGCTGTTGAGTTGATAGACACCTTTACTAACCAAGCACTAAAAGCGAATAAGGGAAGAAAGGAATGGGCTGATTTTTTTCGTTATGTTTCTGTTGAATTTTCACTACTTGAAAAAAGTAAAGCAGGAAATGTGGCTTTTGGAATTGACACAAAAGAACAGGTCATACGTCTTTCTAAAAAGCTTAATGTAACAAAGCTACTTAACGCCTTTGCGGTAACTATTCAACATCTAACAAAAAGGAGTGACAACAAGACTGATTATTTTTTACTTGAATTATCTGCATACGCCAGTCAAATTAACATCACTCAATTTCCACCTTCAAATTTAGAGCATGCCACCACTTTGTATTTGCAGAAGGAGGAACAGGCAAAGATGGATGGTTCTTACAACGTGGTCTTAGTAGCAGCCAATTCTGTGCATTCATTAAAAGCCGCATATCCCAATTATTTCGCAGAATCAAAGGATTTCTTAAAATATCTCAATCAGGTTACTACTAAGTATTAATTTTCGCTTACAACTTCACTAGCAGCGTTACATTTCGCTAACTCCAATACCTTTGCTCCGCAGCAAGAAGTTGTAGCCAGCAAGTTCGTGCGCACGCATACGCGGCTTTAAGTGGCTGTAGTGCTTTTCAATCATTGCAACACTTGTTCCCATTTGCGCTGCAAGCAAATGTATATCCATGCCAGCATATACCAATCCCAATGTTGCATAAGTGTGCCGCAAGCTATACAGCGTCCGCGCTTTGTCAGTTTTTCTATCAATTAACAAGTCAGCTTCTTTTAGCAGTTCTTCAAATGTCTGCGCAAGCGATTTAGTCATACTACCGTCAGGCAATCTAAATATTTCCTTATCTACACCTTTCTCAATTAATTCATCAAAACTCATATCTTTAATATCAACTGTGCGTTTGTGTATGCGCTGCAAATACGCAACCACATTGTGTCGTGCAACCAATTCACGCTGACCAGTTTTGCCATTCACATTCATTAGCAAAAACTGCCTGCCCTTTTCTTCAAAAAAGCTTATGTGCTTCCACTTCAACCCGTAACTTTCTGTGCCATGTCGCATACCAGTATTTGCAAGTATCAACACATAGTCGCGCAATAGCTCTCGCATCCAAGTTGATTTACCGCCTCTACCGTGCTTAATCCAACTACGCATAAAACGTATTAACTTGCGATACTCATCAATTGCAAAGTCAGGACGCCGTTCGCTTTTCGCACCCTTATTTTTCAATTCAGGCACTTGTGATTTCGTCATATATCCGCGTTCCATCGCAACATCAAAAATGCGATTGAGCGCGGAATTGTGTGTGCTGATCGTGCTTGCTTTTGCTTCGTGTCCAAGCTTCGCCTTGCGCCAAGCTGCGAATTCCAACATCAATGCATAGTCAATGCTTGTTATGTTGTATTTGCCAAAAAACGGATCTAAATAATTATTGATTGCGATGATGTAATCTTTATATACGCTTTTGCCTTCCTCACCATCCAATGCATCTTGCAGCTTCTGCTTTGCTACTGCTGCAACTTGGGAGAAACGCTTACTTACTACGGGCAAACCTTCCTCGCTCAAAAATTTTGCTCGTGCATACTTATCAACTGCCGTTGCCTTTGCTTTCTCTAATTCCGTTTGCTTCGTTGTTATCCGTAGCCACTTACTGCCAACGCGAAAACGCGCCTGCCACGCAGAGCTACGCTTGCGCTGCGTCAGCACTATCTTACCTTCAAGTATTACTACGGAATTTTGCGACAACTGCGGCATTGCACACCTTTAACCATTAAAAAAACCAACAGTTATAGTTTGCACTCATTTCAAGAAGTGTGCAACAAGTGTGCAACGATAAAAAGAGGGATTATAAAAAGAAAAACCCAACACAATCTATTGATTGCATTGGGTTTTGTTGGTGGGCCCTCGCGGACTTGAACCGCGGACCAAAGGATTATGAGTCCTCTGCTCTAACCAACTGAGCTAAGGGCCCGAAAAGTATCAGCTGTTTCC
>Ga0307375_10001200_pt1 | contig 28879 bp, 30 predicted proteins | sample TR1MG_FD_202531 | JGI IMG/M metagenome (GOLD analysis project Ga0307375, IMG submission 202531) | Soil microbial communities from Risofladan, Vaasa, Finland - TR-1 | ecosystem: Environmental > Terrestrial > Soil > Coastal area > Acid sulfate soil | place: Finland: Risofladan, Vaasa | collected...
ACTGGATTGCTTCGCTGCGCTCGCAATGACGGGGGGGTGTCATCGCGAGGCCTTCGACTGGCTCAGGCAAGCCAAGGCGCGGCGATCCACCAGGGGTCTGTCATCGCGAGCGCAGCGTGGCGATCCAATGGATTTAAAAGGCATTTTGGATAAAGGCGGCTGGATTGCCGCGTCGGCTGCGCCGGTTGTTTGATTGACTGGATTGCTTCGCTGCGCTCGCAATGACGGGGAGGGGTGTCATCGCGAGGCCTTCGACTGGCTCAGGCAAGCCAAGGCGCGGCGATCCACCAGGGGTCTGTCATCGCGAGCATAGCGCGGCGATCCACCAGGGGTCTGTCATCGCGAGCATAGCGCGGCGATCCAGTGGATTTAAAAGGCATTTTGGATAAAGGCGGCTGGATTGCCGCGTCGGCTGCGCCGGTTGTTTGATTGACTGGATTGCTTCGCTGCGCTCGCAATGACGGGGAGGGGTGTCATCGCGAGGCCTTCGACTGGCTCAGGCAAGCCAAGGCGCGGCGATCCACCAGGGGTCTGTCATCGCGAGCGCAGCGTGGCGATCCAGTGGATTTAAAAGGCATTTTGGATAAAGGCGGCTGGATTGCCGTGTCGGCTGCGCCGGTTGTTTGATTGACTGGATTGCTTCGCTGCGCTCGCAATGACGGGGGATGTCATCGCGAGGCCTTCGACTGGCTCAGGCAAGCCAAGGCGCGGCGATCCACCATGGGTCTGTCATCGCGAGCGCAGCGTGGCGATCCAGTGGATTTAAAAGGCATTTTGGATAAAGGCGGCTGGATTGCCGCGTCGGCTGCGCCGGTTGTTTGATTGACTGGATTGCTTCGCTGCGCTCGCAATGACGGGGGATGTCATCGCGAGGCCTTCGACTGGCTCAGGCAAGCCAAGGCGCGGTGATCCACCAGGGGTCTGTCATCGCGAGCGCAGCGTGGCGATCCAGTGGATTTAAAAGGCATTTTGGATAAAGGCGGCTGGATTGCCGCGTCGGCTGCGCCGGTTGTTTGATTGACTGGATTGCTTCGCTGCGCTCGCAATGACGGGGGATGTCATCGCGAGCATAGCGCGGTGATCCACCAGGGGTCTGTCATCGCGAGCGCAGCGTGGCGATCCAGTGGAATTAAAAGGCATTTTGGATAAAGGCGGCTGGATTGCCGCGTCGGCTGCGCCGGTTGTTTGATTGACTGGATTGCTTCGCTGCGCTCGCAATGACGGGGGTGTCATCGCGAGCATAGCGCGGCGATCCGGCAGATCAATACGGAATAGCAGCCTGCAAACTGTCCCAGTTTTTTGATACCCCGCGCTCCTGGCGCGGGGCAGTTCATTAAAGGCGGCGGATCGCCGCGCCGGCTGCGTCGGTTGTTTGATTGACTGGATTGCTTCGCTGCGCTCGCAATGACGGGGGGGTGTCATCGCGAGCATAGCGCGGCGATCCAGCAGATCAATACGGAATAGCGCGGCGATCCAGCAGATCAATACGGAATTTCTTGGCGGAAATGTGTTTGATTGAAATCAGGGTTGATTGCGGGAAGCCAATCGCGTGAGCGGTATTGGGTTCCATGCTTGATGATAATGTTCACGGAAGAGGCATTGACCTCTTGCTTGAATTAACCAAACCCGTGGATAATGCACGCGCATGGCCGCACGGATGTCCGCATTGGTGTTGCGCGCCATGAACGGACGCAAAGTGTACGTGTTGTTCAGCGCACCCGACCTCATGCGCCTGCACATTCATGATCCGACCTTCACAGAAGGACAATTGTCAGGAAAGCAGAAGCTATCTATGATCGCACTGCGTTTGAAATTCTTTGCCGGGGTGATGTGCAACAAATGCCACCCTCTGTTTTTGCCCGGGGGCAAAAAATATTAGCACGAAGGCTTTAGTTAATACGCAGTAGTTGTTCCTGGCTGGATTATTGGAGATTACTTTGAAGACAGTTTTGACGCGTATGATTTCCGGGTTGGTTGCTGTTCTGGCCTTGATGTTTTCCCAGGGAGTGCTGGCGCAGGCAATTAATCCGACACCGCAACAAATCGCCCTGTTTAGCCAATTACCCGATTCCCAAAAACAGGCACTCATCCAGAAGTATGGCGGGGAGCTCAAAGGCAGCAACAGCCAGCCGGCTACAGACAATCAATCGCCGGCGGGTCAGCCATCTGGTCAGGGACAGCAGGCGCCGTCCGATAATGGGCAGACCTCCGCACAGTCTGTCACCCAAAGCGCACCTGCGACCCCGAGTGCAATTGAAACCTCCATGCGCGCCCGCTTGGCTTCAGACCTGAAAACAAGCGCAAAGGAAAAGACGGGTGAGCAGAATGATGTAATCAACCAAGGCGGACAGAGCGGACAGAGTGGCTTGAAAAGTTCCGACCTGGTTGCGCCTGAAAAAGATGAAAAGCGCGACATGGCTGCTTCCCGGAGCAAAGACATCGAGTTGAGATCATCCTGGGAACGCTTCCTGCAGGATCCCAAAGTACGCGGTGTTGACAATAATTTCTCGCAATTCGGCTACCAGTTATTTTCTGATTCATCCGGTTCCTTGGCTCCCGCTACCGATATTCCTGTGCCGCCGGAATACGTGCTCGGCCCGGGAGACGAATTGCAGATGCAGCTATACGGCACCAGGAGCGACACCCTGAGCCTGGTGGTAGACCGCAACGGCGTCATTGAAATGCCGAATGTGGGATCGTTGGCCGTGGCGGGTTTGAGTTTTGTCCAAGCCAAGGCGCTGATCGCCGAGCAACTGCATAAAAAATCGATAGGGGTGACCGCGTCCATTACCATGGGCAAGCTGCGCTCCATCCGCGTATTCGTATTGGGCGATGCGAATCATCCCGGCTCGTATCTGGTCAGCGGACTTTCCACGATCTCATATGCCCTGCTTACCGCCGGCGGCGTGAGCAAGAGCGGGTCGATGCGCCACATCCAGCTCAAGCGCAACGGCAAGACCGTCAGCGAACTCGATCTCTACGATTTTCTGCTGAAGGGCAACAGCCGCGCCGACGTGCGCCTGATGCCGGGTGATGTGATTTTCATTCCCCCGATAGGGCCCGTGATAGGTGTGGCTGGACAGGCAAACAGGCCGGCTATTTACGAATTGCGTGACGAGCAAAATGTGCAGGATGTAATGCAGATGGCCGGCGGTGCACTGGCCGATGCCGATATTGCGCATATGCAGATCGACCGGCTGAACAAGGACGGAGACCGCAACATTCTTGATCTCGGCATGCAGGATACGGTTGCCGTCCAGAACGGCGATATCCTGATCATGTATGCAATTCCGGGAGTGCGTGCCGACACGGTATCGCTGCTGGGCCATGTCAAACGTCCGGGCAAGTATGGCTGGCAAAAGGACATGAAACTGAGCAATTTGATCAGCTCCACCGATGATCTGCTGCCCGGCGCTTTCCTGGATTACGCGCTGATCGAGCGCACTGATCCATTGACTCGCGACGTTTCCACTGTGCGCGTTTCGCTGGATAAATTGCTGGTGCAAAAGGATCAACAGGCCGATGTTTTGTTGAGGCCGGATGATAACGTCTATGTCTTCTCCAAGTCAGCCATCGACCCGTTGAACGTTGTTGCCATTTCCGGGCAAGTCGTCAATCCCGGGCAATACCCCTATACCGATTCCATGCGATTGACTGACTTGCTGTTTGCGGCTGGTGGCCCTGACGAAGAATCCTACCTGAAGGTGGCGGAGCTGACACGTTACGAAGTGATTGATGGCCAGCGCCGCGAAGGCACACATTTCGAGGTGAATCTGGCCGATGCCATCGCGGGTGATCCCAAAGCCAACATCTTGCTGAAACCGCACGACGAGCTTTTAATCAGAACCATTTCAAATTGGCGGGCCAAGGCGCAGGTTGACCTGGTAGGGGAGATCAAGTATCCGGGCAAATACCCGATTGAAGAAGGCGAACGCCTCTCCAGCGTGCTGCAGCGCGCGGGTGGATACACGAATGATGCCTACCTGAATGCGGCTATATTTACCCGGGAATCGGTGCGCCAGGATCAACAGAAGCAAATTATCGACCTGGCAAAGCGCGCGGATGCGGAAATTTCCAGGATGCAGGATTCCGCGGGCCTGCTGAAAGATCAAATATTGCAACAGCGTGCGCTCGGCAAGATCGAATCGGCGCAGCGTATTGCCGATCAACTGAAATCGGTGCAGGCGACAGGGCGCATCGTGATCGAGCTGTCCGACATCCAGAAATTGAAGGGGACGTCGTTTGATATAGCGTTGCGCGACGGAGATAAATTGATTGTGCCCAAGCGTCCCGATGAAATCATGGTTCTCGGCGAGGTATACAACCAGACGGCCTTTGTTTACCGCGACGGGATGAAACGCGATGATTATCTGGACATGGCCGGCGGCCCCGACCGGAATGCCGATACCGGACATATTTACGTCGTGCGCGCCAACGGGATGGTCGATGTGGGCAAGAGGGGATGGTTCGGCAGCGACACCACCGCCGACATAGAACCGGGCGATACCATCATCGTGCCGCAGGAAGTCGCGCAATTCAATATGCTCGATTCGGCATTGGACTGGTCCAGAGTGGTCATGCAGTTTGGTGTATCCCTGGCTGCGATGAAAACAATCGGGGTGTTCCATTGAGCCATCCATTAGCTTTGTCATGCCCGCCCTTAGCTGGACTCAGGATAAACTGTCCTTCGGACAGGCGGGAATCCAGCGGAACAAACACTTCGCGTAGCGGACAACATCCTGCTAACCGACAATCCGGGATAAACCCATGCGCCTGACTCAAGAGCAGATTGACGCGATTCGTATCTCAGCCAATGAAGTGTTCGGATTGGGATCGCAAGTGTGGCTCTTTGGCTCGCGGGTGGATGAACGCAGGCGTGGTGGCGACATCGATCTTTTGGTTCGCCCGGCAGCGACACACATCATGCCGTCATTGGCGAGCAAGATTCGTTTTCTCAATAAACTGGAGAGGCGTATCGGTGAGCGCAAGGTTGATGTTGTTGTCGAAGTGGAAGATGATTCCCGTCCGATTGTGCGAGTAGCGCATGAGACCGGAGTGCTGCTATGAAAAATACCCCTGAATGGTTGGCGCTTCAACAGGCTTATAGGGTCTGTCTGGGACATGATGCGGCCTTGCACGACGCGATCGACGATCTAAAGCAGCGCAAATTGGTTGCTGCCGATCTGGATGCTTTGGGCAAGGAAGACCGTCGCCTGCTCGATCAATTTGCTTATCGCTACACCCGCCTGCAAGATGATATGGGGGCCAGGCTGATACCGGCGGTACTGCGTGCATTGGGCGAAGAAGTTGCCGCCATACCGATGCTGGATCGACTGAACCGGATGGAGCAGCTCGGTTGGCTACCCGATGCCGAAGAATGGGCCGATCTGCGGCGCATCCGTAACGAGTTTGCGCACGATTATCCAGAAACGACAGAGGAGAGGTTTGAGCGGCTGCAACTTGCAATCGCTTCAGCCCAAACGGTGACGGAAATTTTCAATTCCATGAGTCATAAAATTCGTGCGCGATTCTCTGAGATCGATTAAAGGTTGAGGCACGTGCGGCATTTTATTAAGGAAGCAAACATGCAATTTAACCCGGATTGTCCATTAGTCTCTTACCAGTTAAATGATGTCAAAAATGACAAGAATGTAATCTTGCAGCGGATGTCATTGCGAGCGAAGCGCGGCAATCCAGTACCTTCCGTCATTGCGAGCGCAGCGAAGCAATCCAGATGCCTTTATCCAAAATGCCTTTGATCAAATGCCTTTTTATTCCCCTGGATCGCCACGCTACGCTCGCGATGACAGCCACCTCCGTCATTGCGAGCAAAGCGCGGCAATCCAGCACCTTTCGTCATTGCGAGCGAAGCGCGGCAATCCAGTCATTTAATGGGTTAGCGTCTTTTGATGAAAAATCAAAAAGGGCTAATGAACAATTTGGATTTAAAATACGATCCATGACCGGCCTCGACTATGGAGTCTGACATTCATATATTTATTTCCGAATCGAGTGCTCCAGTACGAGCACGGTATTTGAACATCACATACAGGAGCCATGAAATATGAGTTTTACAGTTGAACAAATCGCCGAGGAAGCACTTTCCCTTCCTAGCGAAGCGCGTGCGTTGCTTGCCGATCGCCTGGTTGAAAGTCTTGACCCCTTGGAGGATGGCTATATTCGTCAGCTTTGGGCGGACGAAGCGCGTGCCCGTCGTGATGACGTCAGGAATGGCGTGGTTAAAACCATCCCCGGACAGGAGGCCCTGGAACGCGTTCGGAAGTCGGTTGCGCGATGAGATTCGAGTTCCATCCTGAAGCGCTTGCCGAGTATGAAGATGCCGCTCGCTATTACGCGGAATGTCAGGATGGTTTGGAGCTTCGATTCATTACGGCGGTGGAACATGTCATCCAGCAGATTATTGAAAAAGGAGTAATGGTGTCTGCCCCCCATTTCTTCGCTGTTTTTCCATTAACTTTGTCATTCCCGCGCAGGTGGGGAACCAGCGGTACAAACACGCCGCGTAGCGGACAACACACCGATTTTGTGCATATTCCCATGTTCAACCGGGACTGTCGATCAGGTTTACAAAGCCAATCGTTGCACGGTAGGAGCCCGATTTATCGGGCGATTGATCTTTACAACCATCGCGCAGCACCCGTAAAGAATACGCCAGTGAGTGCCCCGAGCGGCTGTCATTGCGAGCCAAGCGCAGCAATCCAGCACCTTCCGTCATTGCGAGCCAAGCGCGGCAATCCAGTCATCAAATCGCCTTACCGGATGTCATTGCGAGCGCAGCGTGGCAATCCAGCACCTTCCGTCATTGCGAGCCAAGCGCGGCAATCCAGTACCTTCGTCATTGCGAGCCAAGCGCAGCAATCCAGCACCTTCTGTCATTGCGAGCGAAGCGCAGCAATCCAGTACCGGACGTCATTGCGAGCAAAGCGCAGCAATCCAGCACCTTCTGTCATTGCGAGCAAAGCGCGGCAATCCAGTACCTTCGTCATTGCGAGCGAAGCGCAGCAATCCAGTCATCAAAACGCCTTTCCGGCTGTCATTGCGAGCCAAGCGCAGCAATCCAGTACCTTCCGTCATTGCGAGCCAAGCGCGGCAATCCAGTACCTTCGTCATTGCGAGTGCAGCGCGGCAATCCAGCACCTTCTGTCATTGCGAGCAAAGCGCGGCAATCCAGTACCTTTCGTCATTGCGAGCAAAGCGCAGCAATCCAGTACCTTCGTCATTGCGAGCGAAGCGCGGCAATCCAGTACCTTTCGTCATTGCGAGCGCAGCGAAGCAATCCAGATGCCTTTATCCAAAATGCCTTTGATCAAATGCCTTTTTATTCCCCTGGATCGCCACGCTACGCTCGCGATGACAGCCATCTACGTCATTGCGAGCCAAGCGCAGCAATCCAGCACCTTCCGTCGTTGCGAGCAAAGCGCGGCAATCCAGTCATTTACAGGGTTTGCATGTTTTGATGAAAAAAACAAAACGGGCTAATGAACAACTTGAGTTGAACGAACAGAGTGACGAAACGAATGCAGTTATAGGGTGCGCTTGTACACCATCATCGGAGAGCATCAATTGAACAACCAGAATGACGAAATGAATACACGCAACTTACCGGACGCCGACGATGAAATCGACCTGCTCGAACTCTGGCGTGTGCTGGTCAAATACAAGCGCATGATATTGGTGACCATGTTTGCCGCGGCAATCCAGTACCTTCGTCATTGCGAGCGAAGCGTGGCAATCCAGTCCTTTACAGGGTTTGCGTCTTTTGATGAAAAATCAAAACACGCAAATGAACAATTTAGGTTGAACGAACAGAGTGACGAAACGAATACAGTCGTAGGGTGCATTTATGCACCATCATCGGAGAGCATCAATTGAACAACCAGAATGACGAAATGAATACACGCAACTTACCGGACGCCGACGATGAAATCGACCTGCTCGAACTCTGGCGTGTGCTGGTCAAATACAAGCGCATGATATTGGCGACCATGTTTGCGGCCGCGCTGCTGTCCGCAGGGATTTCCCTGTTAATGCACAACATCTACCGTGGCGAAGTGTTGCTCGCGCCGGCGCAAAGCGACGACAGTAAAACAGGCGGCCTGGCTTCAATGCTGGGTGGTGGACTGGGTAGCCTGGCATCGCTGGCTGGCATCTCGATTGGCGGCGGCAGCACCGACGAGAATCTCGCCGTGTTGCAATCGCGCGAGTTCCTGTGGAATTTCGTGCAGGAAAAGAAGCTTATGCCTATCCTGTTCGAAGATGACTGGGATGCAGAGCATAAAAGATGGAAAGAATCAGACCCGAAAGATCAACCCGGACAGATGGATGTCTATCGCCTATTCAATAACGGAATATTGAAGGTCGCGACGGATAAAAAAACCAATCTAATCACCGTCACGGTTGACTGGAAAGATCCAGCACTCGCCGCAGACTGGGTGAACTCACTGGTGGAACGATTAAATCAGTATCTTGCCCAGCAAGCTATTGAGCGCAGCGAAAGCAACCTCAAATATTTGAACGAACAATTAATGAATACCCAGATCGAAGAAATGCGCCAGACCTTGTTCGGCCTGATCGGCAACGAACAAAAAAATGCCATGTTGGCGAAAACGCAAAAGGACTTCGCCTTCAAAGTGCTCGACCCGGCTGTGGAGCCGGATAAAAAGATCAAACCCAAGCGTTCGCTCATCGTCATCCTCTCCACGATCGGGGCGGGATTTCTGGCGATCCTCTATGCCTTCATCAAGGAAAGTATCGTCAAAAGGCGTGAGCAAGAACCGGAATAAGGGAAACTTTGACATAACTGCAAACCGCACCAAATAGCTTCCGATATATGAACCAAAAGTGATTTAAGGAATTGAATGAGTAACGGATCAAAGGCAGCCTCTTCGAATGTCGTCTGGCTTCATGCCACTGTCACCCGGGCACGGCGTGAAGCGCAAAACAATCATCGTGGCTCCATCATCTGGTTTACCGGCTTGTCTGGCGCGGGCAAATCCACCCTGGCCCATGCTGTCGAGGAAGAGTTGTATCAGCGTGGTTGCAGTACTTTTGTGCTGGATGGTGATAATGTGCGACATGGCCTATGCGGAGATCTTGGATTCTCTTCTAAAGATCGTGTGGAAAACATCCGCCGCATTGGTGAAATGGCCAAGCTATTCATGGAAGCAGGCGTGATCGTCCTGACCGCCTTCATCTCACCTTATCGTGCTGACCGCGAACGAGTGCGCGGTATGGTCGAGCACGGTGATTTCATCGAAGTTTATTGCGACAGTCCAATTGCAATTTGCGAAAGCCGCGACGTAAAGGGCCTCTACAAAAAGGCTAGGGCAGGGCAGATTGCAGAGTTCACAGGCATCTCGTCACCTTATGAAGCGCCGGAAAGCCCGGAACTTGCTGTCAACACAGGTGCTGCTGAACTGAATGACTGTGTAGAGCAGGTTATTACAGAAATGGCAAACCGTGGAATTGCGACTCAAGTGAGATAGATGATGAACAAGGAAAATCGCATCAATCAATACCAAGAGAATTACCTCAACCAATATGGCTTTGAAGCCCAGATGGTGAAGTATCGCCGTAAACTGGTGATGGAAAGATTGGATGCCATCAAACCGAGAACCGTGGTTGAGGTGGGTTGCGGGTCGGAATTGCTGTACCAACATTATTTTCAGGTGGCAGGTGCAGTCGATCAGTGGATCATTGTAGAGCCCGGCAGCGAGTTTTATGGCATCGCCACAAAGAGCGGACTACCCAATCTAGTGGCGATACAAGGCTTCTTTGAAGAAGCCATTCCACAGATACAGGTACATCTGCCAACCCCGCCGGAGATGATCATCATATCCGGTGTATTGCATGAGGTTGCTTCACCCAGAGAATTGCTTAGGGCGGCCCAAAACATCATGGGTCAACAGAGTGTGTTGCATGTCAATGTGCCTAATGCCACTTCGTTCCACCGCATGCTGGCAAAATCCATGGGGCTAATAGATGACGTAAAAGTTCTCAGCACGCGTAATTTAGAGTTATTGCAGCAGCGAGTTTATGATGCTGCAAGCTTGAGGATAGACGTCGAGGCAACCGGCCTTGCAGCCGCTAGTCAAGGCGGATATTTAGTCAAACCTTTCACTCATGCGCAAATGCAGGCGATTTTCCCATTCATTGGAGAAGCGGTTCTGGATGGGCTCTATCAAATGGGGAAAGACCAACCGGAACTGGCGAGCGAGATTTATCTTGAGGCGCGCAAGGCATGATAGAAAGTGACTTTGCGTTAGTCAAATATTGCGTCGAACATAAAACAGCCTGGGATCAGGTTGTACGTGAATCAAAGAATGGCAACTTTCTACACTCGCGCGACTACATTGACTATCACGCCCATCGGTTTGATGAGCAATCCGTGATTGTTCTGAAGCAGGGCAAGCCCGTCGCCGTCTTCCCTTGCAATCGAGTGCATGAAAAAATCGTCAGTCACGGAGGGCTGACATATGCTGGCTTGATTTATGGAAGAAAGCTGCACGCAACTGAAGTGCTTGAGCTGTTTAACCTGATCGCAATACATTACAAAAAAATGGGTGCGACAAAGATTTTGTATAAAGCTGTACCGCACCTTTTTCATAGTTATCCGGCCGAGGAAGATCTTTATGCACTATCTCGTGTGGATGCGAGTCTTTGCCGAAGAGATTTGTCAACCGCCATTCGTTTGGATGACAGGATTAAATTCTCTGATTCACGGAAGTGCACTATCCGAAAATCGGCAAAACAAGGGATTGAAAATCGCGAGGGCGAATTTCTTGAGGAGTATCACCAGTTGCTTACGCAAGTGGTCGGCAAATTTGGCGCAGAGCCGGTACATACGCTACAAGAGCTACAACTACTGAAAGCTCGATTTCCTGACAATATCCGTTTGTTCGGGGCGTTTAATGGGGAACTGTTATTGGCCGGCACAATCATCTATGACTTTGGTCATGTCGTGCATACCCAATATCTGGCATCATCCGATGAAGGCAGAGAGATTGGGGCGCTGGATTTTGTGCTGGCACATCTGATTGAAACTGTTTTTGCAGATCGCCAGATCTTTAGTTTTGGTATTTCCACCGAGCAAGAAGGACGGTACTTGAACGAAGGTTTGATTTTTCAGAAAGAGGGCTTTGGTGCACGGGGAGTGGTACATGATTTTTATGAATGGAATTTGAATTGAAGCTAACCTTGTAGTGGTGTTTTTGTGGGGCTAATGGTTGCAATATGGAGAGTGTGATGGGACTTGAAAGCTGCAGAATTATCGAACTTCCAAAAATCGCGGATCCACGCGGAAATCTTTCATTTATCGAGGGCGGGCAACACATTCCATTTGAAATTCAACGTGTCTATTACCTTTACGATGTTCCTGGCGGCTCAGATCGTGGATCACATGCACACAAGATTTTGCATCAATTCATTGTCGCTATGTCAGGGAGTTTTGATGTGGTGCTGGATGATGGGAAAGAGAAAAAACGCTTCCATCTCAACCGGTCTTATTACGGACTATACGTCTGCCCGATGATGTGGCGGGACTTGGATAATTTTTCATCCGGTGCGGTATGCATGGTACTCGCATCGACGCACTATGATGAAGCAGATTACATTCGCAATTACGATAGATTTGTAACGGCAGTTCAAGCAAGCGATTAAATATGCGCGTTGATTTTGATTCATCAAAAATATTTTTCATTGGTGGTGCACCGCGTTCTGGAACAACACTTGTTCAAAGGATTGTCGCCTCTCATTCATCAGTGTTCGGTGGACCGGAGTTCGACCTCATTCCTTCTGTGATGAGATTAAGAAATATGTTCCATGCTTCAATAGAGGCAGGTCGCATCAGTGTTTATCTGAATCATGATGATGTTGATGCACTCTTCAGGGGTTTTGTTGAGTCGGCATTTCAAAAAATAATGAAAGAAAATCCAGGGAAACAGCATCTGTCTGAAAAGACGCCCGCGAATGCTGAAGTGTTTGAAGAAATAGCAGAGACTTTTCCGCAGGCCCAATTGATTTTTGTCGTGCGCGACCCTAGGGCAATTGTTGCTTCCATGCTTGAAGTTGGCAAGAGCTTTAGAAAAGAAGGGCGTCGCCCAGCAGATTTTACCAGGAATGCTAGGCGAGCAACCCGATACATCAGCAAGCTGTGGAATGCTGCCGCGCAGGTAATCGGCAAAGAGAATGTGCATGTGGTTTTTTATGAGGATGTTGTTTTGAACCCCAATGTCTTCATTCCTGATTTGGCAAATAAACTTGGTCTTGTATTTGAAGAGGGGATGGTACAAATCGAAAAACAACCTACCATCACAGCTGAATTCAAACATGCAGAGCACCTTTGGTACAGCAAGGAAAAGCTTCAAAGTGCAATTGACAGTCTTTCTCTGGAAAAATGGAAAGATCAGCTTACAGCTTATGAGCTTTATGTTATTGATAAAAGATTGCGGCGGATTCCTGAAATTACTGACCGGTATCAGTTAAGTCAACCCACCAACCTGCTTTTTCAAGTTATGGAATTATTGGGTAACGCTTTTCTGGAGACAATGGAATTGTTTGTCAAAATTGGCAAGAAAGTTTATTTTCGTCTGTAGTGAGATACACTTTAACTTTTTGCTGTTATATGAATCAGTTCCTTCACCGCGAGTGAAATATATGCGTGAAAATATTCCATTCCTAGATATCAAAGCTTCCAATCTTGAAATTAGAGCACAGCTTCAGGATGCATTTGACCGCACCCTAAATTCAGGCTGGTACATTCTTGGGACCGAGGTCAAAGAGTTTGAAAAGGAGTTTGCTTGTTATTGCGAAGCTAAACACTGCATCGGAGTGGGTAACGGGCTGGAAGCATTGCATCTGATATTGCGCGCATATGGGATCGGTGCCGACGACGAAGTGATCGTGCCGTCCAATACCTATATCGCCACTTGGTTGGCGGCCAGCTATGCGGGCGCAACACCTGTTCCGGTCGAACCTGATGAGCACACATATAACATCGACCCGATGCGCATTGCGGCGGCGATCACGCCGCGCACCAAAGCGATCATCGTGGTTCATTTGTATGGGCAACCCGCCGACATGGATGCTATCAATGCGATTGCTAAAAAGCACAATCTCAAAGTGATTGAGGATGCCGCACAGGCTCATGGTGCACGCTACAAAGGCAAACGTGTCGGCACGTTGGGTGATGCTTCAGGCTTTAGCTTCTATCCGGGTAAAAATCTGGGCGCCATCGGAGATGGTGGTGCGGTTACAACTAATGATACTGAACTGGCTGAAAAAATACGAGTACTGGGTAATTACGGCTCTCGGGTGAAATATCACAATGAGGTAAAAGGATTTAACACCCGGTTGGATGAATTGCAAGCGGCCTTTTTGCGCGAAAAGCTAAAAAAATTGGATGAGTGGAATGAGCGGCGCAAAGGGATTGCTGTTGAGTACCTGAGCAAGCTGTTTGACGCAAATCTTGGTTTGCCCTTCGTGCCCGAATGGGCAGACCCGGTATGGCATTTATTTGTAGTACGCAGCCAGCAACGCGACGCCCTGCAAGCACGTCTTTCCGCGCAAGGCATTGGCACCATGATTCACTACCCCATCCCTCCACACTTGCAACCCGCTTACTCGGAATTGGGCATCAAACAAGGTTCGCTGCCGATTGCGGAAGTGATTCATCATGAGGTGATGAGCCTGCCCATGGGGCCACACCTGACATCCGGGCAGCAAGAGCAGGTCATTGCTGCTCTGCGAACCTTCAAGCTTTGACCGCACACCGCCAGATTTTTCGTGCAAGTGCCATTATTGGTACTGCCTCAGTGATCAATGTGTTCATTGGAATCGTCAAAGTAAAGGTGCTGGCCGTTTTGCTGGGACCTGTGGGTGTTGGTTTATTAGGGATATATCAGAACATTATGGGTTTGGCTTCCTCCTTGGCAGGGTGCGGCGTGGCCAACAGTGGGGTGCGGCAACTGGCAGCCTCTCAGGAGAATGCTGCGACTTTGGCTTTGGTGCGCAAGGCACTTTTTTATGCCAATCTTTTGCTAGGTGTGACAGGAATGGTGTTGCTCTGGCTGTTACGTGAGCCTGTAACAATATGGGTGTTTGGCAATACGGAACATGCCGCCGAAGTAGGATATTTGGGGATTGGCGTGCTACTTACATTGCTGGCTGGTTCTCAAACAGCACTGTTGCAAGGTATGCGCCGCATTGGTGATCTGGGCCGTGTGCAAGTGCTGAGCGCGTTTGCCGGTGCAGTAACGGGCATCGTTGTCGTTTGGCTTTGGGGGCGTTCGGGAATGATGGCGTTCATCCTTGCGGGACCCGCAGCGGGCGTGCTAGTGGCGGCTTGGTATGCCCGCCGTTTGCCTCGCCCGGAGGCAGGGCACGATTGGGGTGAGTTGCATCGGCAGTGGCAGGCGATGTTTTCGCTGGGCATTCCGCTCATGGCAGCCGGGCTGTTGACGCTGATCGTGCAGTTGGTCGCGCGCTCTTTGGTGATGCAAAACCTCGGGCTGGAGGCAACGGGCTATTTCCAGGCCGCTTGGGTCATTTCCATGACCTACCTTGGTTTTGTGCTGAATGCGATGGGTGCAGAATATTACCCGAGACTTACCAGCGTGATTCAGGATCGCGAGCGAGCGATCAAGATGGTTAATGAACAGACCGAAATGCTGCTGCTTCTCGCAGGGCCGGTATTGCTGGCTATGATGACGTTCGCACCTTGGGTGATTGAGTTGCTCTATGCCAAGAGCTTTTCACCTGCGACGGAAATCCTGCGTTGGCAGGTGATGGGAGACATTGTTAAAGTAATGACCTGGCCAATGGGTTTTGTTGTGCTGGCGCAAGGGCGTGGCGGCGTATTTATTGGCACCCAGCTCAATTGGAATGTGGTCTATTTGATTTTTTTGTGGTTTGGCTTGCCTGAGTTGGGGCTGGTGGCAATGGGAATAGGATTTTTTTTGGCATATCTTGCGCAAGTTGTGGTAGTTCGTGTTGTGGCTGGGCGGTTGATCGGGTTTAAGGCGGAGGCGCGAAACCTGAGTTTGTTTTTCGCGATATTTCTGGCCGGGAGTTTAATTTATGCAGCAACCCTCGTTTCGACGCAATTATCCTTTGGGGTGGGAACTCTATTAATTGTGGTGGTGGGTTCTTATACTCTGCGCAGGTTGAATGACCTAATGAATCTGACGGAGTGGATAAGGCGGAAAGTTGGGAAATTTTGAGGAAGGTGCACAAAATGGAAATGAATGAAAAAGACATGATCGATTCTCTAACAATTGATCGACCGTTAGTAACGTTTGCATTGTTCACGTATAACCAAGAACGATTTATCGCTGAGGCTATCAAAGGAGCACTATTACAAACCTACTCACCTCTCGAAATTATTATTTCCGACGATTGTTCAAGCGATAATACATGGGAGGTTATTCAACGTGAAGTGGCGAACTATGCGGGACCCCATCGTCTAGTTTTGAACAGAAACGAAATCAATCTGGGGATTGGAGCACACGTCAACCATGTAATGAAGTTATCGCATGGCGAGTTAGTTGTTGCGGCTGCAGGAGATGATGTTTCGGTTCATGATAGAACTAAGGCAATTGTGCACTCATGGATTGAAAACGGGAAAAAAATAATTTCATTCCATTCGGGATGCAGGAAAATAAATGATCAAGGCCAAGACAAAGGTATTTTCTCAAATCCGACTATGAATTTTCTCGGTGATGTTCAAAATATTATTATTAATAATGTATTTGCCTTGGGTGCGACGAGTGCTTGGCACCGTAAGGTCTATGCGACCTTTGGTCCATTTGAGGATGATTTAGTTTGTGAGGATCAGATTATCCCTGTTAGGGCCATGTGTCTGGGAGGCGTTGTATATATTGACAAAATTTTAGTCTATTACAGAATTGGTACAAGTAATTGGATTGCATCAGAACATCAGACATCATCAGATATGACAAAACTCATGCGCAGCATATCTGCTAACAGATCTATCACGAACAAACAAATCATCAAAGACATCCTTCAAACAGGAGATCTAAATCTTTTGAATATAAGTTGTGGTCGCTTTCTGCTTAATGAATACCATAAAAGTCTGTCATATGGCTCATCTCGTTCACTATTGCAGTTGTGCGCTATGATAATTTTGTTCGGCAGAGCGAGAGAAAGTGTTAAATTTTATTTGGTTGGTACTATGCCACGCTTTTACACATTAATTGCTAAGTTGATGAGTAGTTCAGGCCGTAAGTATGCGAATGGAAAAACTACGCAATGAGGCAAACTGAGTTGGGCGAGTGTAGAATTCGACATGAGCAGGGGTGTTTATGTTTAACTTGAGGCCGGCTTAGTTACTGCGACCCTATCAAGCATTTCAGTATTTAGTACCATTGTATTTTGCAAAATTCATGTTGGGAGATTCAAATGGTTTGGGTGGCGTGTGGGCAAATATTAATACTTGCCATTATGATTTACGCCTTAAGAAAAAGGCTTTCAATATCACTTTTCTCCCCCATTTATCTGTTTATCTTCATATATGGAATAGTGGGTTTTGGCGGTTTCGACACTGATAAATGTGGATGGGTGCTTTGGGTTGATTCCGCTATGGGGCTACACGGGCCAGCTACCGCTACCACTTGCAGCATGGCCTTTTTGGGGTTGGGCGCATTGATCAAGGACCATCAACTGCTGAAGGGGCATTCGTGATTTTGCCGAACAGCCATCTTTAGAAAGTGAGAAATGGAGCCCATTCTGGTTATCGAGTTTCTCGTTCTTGTCTTTGCAGTCATTTATCTCTGCAGGATTCTGCCGCTGTCTCTTTTTTCTCCTGTCCATATGCTGATCCTTGTTTACGTCATTACAAGTTTTGGGGGTTATTTCATATATCCAGAAATCGATGATAGCATTGCGGGTGGAAGTGCAGCGCTTGTTCTCACACAGCAGGAATTATCAAGAACAATGGAAGCGTTCTTTTATTTGCTATACGCGTTCATTGTCGGGGCATGTTGCTATGTTCTTCTTTCAGGTAAATTTGTGTCTGTAAGACACCGGCCCGGACAGATTAGGCCTAAGTTGAAAATTAAACGATCGGTTAGGGTGTTGCTGCTATTAGCGGTTATATTTTCCTTAGTCTCTTTGATTTTTGGGTTTGGCTTGGAGGAAATATTTTGGCGGACTGACTATTTGTCAGAGCGAAATAAGTATTTGGTTATTCTCGGCAAGGCATTGGTTCTTCCTGCTTTGCTGTTTTTGGGATATTTGTTCGGAATTGCCAAGTCGACTTATTACAAGGTATTTCTGTCGTTAATGTTAATTATTTTCATGACGGTGTTGTTTTCTATGGCTACCCGAAGATTGGCTTTGGCGCCGATCCTGTTTTTCATGGGTTCATTGGCGGCCAATCCAAAGTCAAAAGCAACAATAATGTTCCTCTATATTTCATTTGCTATTGCTCCATTGTTGATGCAACTGGCTTTTGTGCTACGTGCACTACCTGTGCAAGGTTTGATGCCATTCGCGGCCATTATTACACATACAGCATTGACGAACGATCATGTATCTCTTCTTTCCCCAATTAAAAATTTCTTGTTCTCCTTCCCTCTTGCTGGAACCGTGATGGATCTGCCAAGTTTGGATTTTTCATATTTATTGACGAGTTTGAATCCACTGCCTGGATTTATGACTGATTGGTATGAGATCAATCAAAACCTTGTGCTTAATACATATACACCCTTTAACGCTTTGGGTGAGTTGCTGAATTACGGGTTGACGTTATCAGTCGGGATTTACTTTTTTTTTGGTTTTTACTTCGCACACCTGGATAAAATTATTAGAGCGAGGTTTGTGCAGCAAAAAGGATTGTTGCTGGCGTTGATGTTATTTGGGATATCAATACTATTCATACTTACCTCGCTTCAGTACAATTTGCGAAGCGCAATGAGGTTGATTTACTATACAATGTTCATTGAGTTGGTAATTGCACTGGGTAAGATTCTCATTATGCCGCTGGTGATAACAAAAAGATTAAAAGGATCGCAGCAGCATCAACCCCGGGCTTGGAGGCCCATGCCGGATAATCTAATGGATCACCCTTCGGCTCTAATAGCAGGAGGGGAATCGATTGGTGAGGGGGTTGCTGTGCGGCCATCTGGGAAGATTTGATGGTGAAATTAATTAATTTAGGATGTGGGAAAAAGGCTCATGCTGACTGGATTAACATTGATGCATCAATTTCAATTTCAATCGCACGAAATCCATTATTGAAGTTTCTACTCACCCATACAGGCTTCCTCAGGGGTGAGCGTTTGCGTCAAATCAATGATCTTCCCAGCTCAATCATTAAACATGATTTGTCGAAAGGTATACCGTTCCCAAACAATTCGTTTGACATGGCTTATCACAGCCATGTGCTGGAGCATATAGATAGGGATACCGCCCCCGATTTTATTCTTGAATGTTTTCGCGTGTTAAAGCCGGGCGGTATTTTACGAGTGGCTGTTCCTGATCTTGAGAGGCTGTGTCGCGAGTATTTGGCAGCACTCGCAAACCCAGTTAATGCTATTCAATATGACAAAGCCGTTCATGCGTTACTGGAACAAATGGTTCGGAGAGAAAGCCACGGAACTAGTCAGCAAAAATGGTTGCGCAGGAAAATTGAAAACTGGTTGCTCGGGGATGCCAGATCTCGAGGGGAAACTCACCAATGGATGTATGACCGTGTTTCGTTGCCGATATTGCTTGAAGAATGTGGCTTTGTTGAGGCGTCAGTAACGGATTATCGTAGCTCGATGTTGCCAAACTGGTCGGTATATGGCTTGGAATTGAATGAAGCAGGCGGTGAATATAAAACTGACTCATTATACGTCGAGGCAAGAAAACCACTTTGAATAGAATACGGCGAGGGTATTGTGAGAAAACTTCGGTTTCTTCTGCTCTGCTTTTTTACCGTCCGCGTTAATAGTCTCGGTGCTCAGGTTGATGGGTCATCAAATAGGCAGCGGGGGTGCGAATAGGGTTTTGCATTGTAGATGTGAAGCGGCTGGTAATAGAGTTTATCTGGGGGCGGCATGTTGGGTAATGCTGGGAACATCAGTGGCTTATAACGTGATAGTCGTCACGGGATCGATATTGTCAGGAAATTGCATGCAGGAATACAAGCTGTATCTCTCGCCCAAGGCAATGCCGACAGCAGATATAGATAAGCAACACCCGTACATGACGGATGAATATCCGGCGATGTATCCAGTGGATTGAAGGCGCGATGTTGTGAAGGTTTATTTTAAAGGAGCGGAGTTATGAGGATTCTGGTACTTGGCGGTGATGGTTTTTGTGGATGGCCAACCTCTTTGCATTTGTCGGCCTGCGGGCATGACGTCGCAATTGTCGATAATTTATCCAGGCGCAATATCGACAACGAATTGGAATGTAATTCGCTGACCCCGATTCGTCCGATGGGGGAACGGTTGCGCGCATGGAAAGAGGTCTCCGGGAAGGACATCGCTTTTTACAATTTCAATGTTGCAAAAGACTATGATTTGCTGATGAAACTGCTAATGGATTGGCGTCCTGACGCGGTAGTTCATTTTGCAGAGCAGCGTGCTGCGCCCTATTCGATGAAGACTTCTTGGCACAAGCGTTATACAGTGGACAATAATCTCAATGCCACTCACAACTTGCTGGCTGCGATTGTGGAAAGTGGATTGGATATCCATGTGGTGCATCTCGGCACAATGGGTGTATATGGTTATGGGACCGCCGGAATGAAAATTCCAGAGGGCTACCTAAAAGTTAAGGTGGAAACTGATGAAGGAAAACTGATCGAAAATCAGATTCTTTATCCGGCTAATCCCGGCAGTATCTACCACATGACTAAAACGCAGGATCAATTGTTCTTCTACTATTACAATAAAAATGACGGCACTCGAATCACTGACCTGCATCAGGGAATCGTATGGGGAACTCAGACGGCTGAGACACGACTGGATGAGCGGTTGATCAATCGCTTCGATTACGATGGCGATTACGGCACAGTGTTGAATCGATTCTTAATGCAGGCCGCAATTGGTTATCCGCTTACCGTGCATGGCACAGGCGGTCAGACACGAGCTTTTATTCATATTCAGGATACTGTTCGCTGTATTCAAATTGCGCTTGAGAACCCGCCCAAGCCGGGTGAGAAAGTGATGATATTCAATCAAATGACGGAGACGCATCGAGTGCGTGATTTGGCAAATATGATTTCCAAGATGACGGGTTCTAAGATCGATTACTTGGTTAATCCTCGAAATGAAGCTGAAGAAAATGAACTGCATGTTGAGAATAAGACATTCTTGGAACTTGGTTTAAATCCGATTACGTTGGATGCAGGTTTGATGCAAGAGGTGTCTGAAATTACCAAGAAGTATTCTCAAAATTGTATTCGTGACAAGATTCCTTGCCAGTCTCTGTGGGCGGCACACAAATAGCGAACTAGTATTGCGTGAAGTGGGTAGGTAGGGCGTGCGCCTTATACTGCAAATATGTTCTTCGTTGAGAAGGGCATTGTTTATTTGAAAGGACAGGCTAAGTGTATCATTCAATTCTGGTTACGGGAGGTTGCGGATTTATTGGTTCAAATTTGGTTTCTAAGCTGCTTGCTTCAGGCGTTAAAGTAAGAATTTTTGACAATTTTTCACGTCCGGCAAAGACGAATTTTGGATTGCCGAATTTAGAAATCATACAGGGTGATATACGTGATTATGTCGCCTTGCAGTCTGCGGTCGATGGTGTTGAAGCTGTCGTTCACTTGGCGGCATTTGGCTCTGTCATAGAGTCAATTGATGATCCTGTCGAAAATTTCGAAATTAATGCACGCGGTACGTTCAATGTGTTGCGCGCAAGTCAGCAAGCAGGCGTGTCACGAGTAATTTTTGCTTCCACTGGTGGCGCGTTGATAGGTGATGCAGTGCCTCCTGTCAATGAGAAGTCTTTGCCTAAGCCAATATCGCCCTATGGAGCGAGCAAATTGTGTGGCGAAGCTTACTGTCATGCATTTGCTAAATCGTACGGTTTGCATACCGTCGCACTGCGTTTTGCCAATGTCTACGGGCCTAATAGTGCACATAAACGTGGTGCTACCACTACCTTCATAAAGGCGTTGATTTCGGGAGAGCCTATCGTTATTTATGGCGATGGCAAGGCTTCACGCGATTATTTACACGTTGATGATTTGTGTATGGGTATAGCACTTGCACTTGAAGGTCAACTGCAACCTGGTGCCGTTCTTCATTTGGCTTCCGGCAAAGAGACGACTGTGGGAGAACTAGCTTTTATGCTTGCTGATATTGCAGGCAAAAAGGATCACACCATTATGTATAAGGAATCACGTCAAGGTGAGGTACTTCGCAATTTTGCCAGCGCTGAATTGGCAAAGAATTTGCTTGGATTTGAACCAAAACATTCTTTGAGAAGCGGATTGGGAAATACTTGGCAGTGGTTTTTACAGCAAGATTTGGACACCTTGCTCCGTGTAAAAACAACAGAATCCTAATGAATGTATTGAGCGTCATTCATTACCCGGTATTTGGTGGGCCGCATAATCGAAATATTCAGGTTGCACCATTGCTGCGTGAGCAGGGGGTCAATACGATTATACTATTGCCGAATGATCACGGAAATGCAGCTGACCGTATCCGGGCAGCTGGCGTAGAAGTGGTGCAAATCTCCCTTGGACGCATTCGTACCAAATACAACCTCTGGTTGCACGCACAATATTTCATTCAGCTTTGGAGTAATGTTCGCGCAATTAGGAAATTGATTCGCGACCGAAACATTCAAGTGGTGCAAATTAATGGTTTGCTAAATCCTCATGCGGCTATTGCAGCTAAACTTGAGGGTATTCCGGTGGTCTGGCAAATTTTAGATACATTTCCCCCGATGTTATTGCGGCGTATTCTTATGCCCATGGTTACCTATTTGGCAGACGTGATCATGTGTACGGGCGAAAAAGTAGCTCGTGAACATCCTGGGGCGACCACAAAACAAGATCGATTGCTGACTTTTTTTCCACCGGTAAATTTGGAGAAATTTAAACCGAATTTGGATAAACGCATGCAGGCGAGATTCGAATTGGATATTCAAGAGAATGATGTGGTCGTAGGCAATGTCAGTAACATCAATCCAATGAAGGGACATATCTGGTTTATTCGTGCCGCCGCGCTTTTACGAAAAACTTTACCTAACGCACGTTTTGTCATTTTGGGGGTCGTTGGTTCGACAGGGGGCGAATATGCACAGCAGCTGTGGAGTGAAGCTGAACGTTTGGGTTTGCGTCTTGGCATGGAACTAATTGTGCTTGATCCCGGGAATCGGGTAGCGGATTTGGAGCAGGCATTTGATATATTCTGGATGACACCTGAGCCGCAATCAGAAGGTATTCCTACCGTGATTGAAGAGGCTATGACACTTGGTTTGCCTGTGATAGCAGCTGACGTGGGATCGATATGCGAGGTAGTGACTGATGGTGTAACCGGCTTTGTCGTACCAGTACACGATCCAGAAGCAATCGCGGAAGCTACTTATACGTTGGTACACGACGATTCCATGATGACGGAGTTTTCCCAAAGTGCTCGACAGTGTGCGATAGATAAGTTTTCGTCATCTTCATGTGCCGCTCAGCACTTGCTCGCATATGAGATTGCGTTGGGCATTTAATTAGCATTGTTAATTTAACCAACTTTTGGTGACCAATTTGACTTTTTTATCTTTACTCATTTTACGGCTGAAGAAGCTGCGGATTATTTTGTTGCAGCCCGTGTTGCGTCATGCATTTTTTCAGTATCTCGTCATGGCGGGAGTTGAGCATAAAGCAGTACTCAATCGCCCATTATCAACTGTGGTCGATATTGGTGCGAACAGGGGGCAGTTCGCGTTGGCTGCCAGAGCTATTTCTAATGCCAAAGTTGTTTCGTTTGAGCCCTTGCCGGAGGTGGCAAAACTTTTTCAAAAGGTGTTTTCTGATGACCCTGCCGTTAAATTGCATGTGGCTGCGATCGGTGAGAAAGCCGAAAGAAAACTGATTCATTTGTCCGCGCGTGATGACTCATCCTCACTGCTTGAAATAGGCGAGGCTCAGTCTGATTTCTTCCCTGGTACTCAAGAGGTAGGAACCTTGGAAGTCGAAGTGGGGCCTTTGGATAAATATTTGGCCAAACAAGATATTACTCGGCCAGCCATGCTCAAGCTCGATGTGCAGGGGTTTGAGTTGCAGGCGCTAGCGGGTTGCAAGAGTTTGATCGACAATTTTGATTATGTTTATTGTGAGTGTTCTTTTGTGGAACTTTATAAAGATCAAAAGCTGGCAGGTGAGGTGATAGATTATTTGCGCTCTTTGGGTTTCAGTCTTTCCGGAATTTACAACCCTTCTTATGATCGTGATGGGAATTGTATACAGGCGGATTTGCTGTTCAAGCAAATCGAGTAATGAGTATGCGGGTGTTGATTCACGGCATCACAATTCGCCTGTCATCGCGAGCGCAGCGCGGCGATCCAGCGGATTAAAAAGGCATTTGATCAAAGGCATTTTGGATAGAGGCATCTGGATTGCCGCGTCGGCTGCGCCGGTTGTTTGATTGACTGGATTGCTTCGCTGCGCTCGCAATGACGAGGGTAGCTGTCATCGCGAGCGCAGCGCGGCGATCCAGCGGATTAAAAAGGCATTTGATCAAAGGCATTTTGGATAAAGGCATCTGGTTTGCCGCGTCGGCTATGCCGGTTGTTCGATTGACTGGATTGCTTCGCTGTGCTCGCAATGACGAGGTAGCTGTCATCGCGAGCGCAGCGCGGCGATCCAGTGGATTAAAAAGGCATTTGATCAAAGGCATGGTTGGATAAAGGCATCTGGATTGCCACGTTGGCTATGCCGGTTGTTCGATTGACTGGATTGCTTCGCTGTGCTGATGGAACTACTAGCCATCTGACTGATGAAACGACTAGCCAATCCACTAAGCCACCAAAGTACGGTGTCAAAGTGGCTGGTTATAAGGCAGCAAGCTGCCAAGTCATTGGTTATCGCAATGACGGGGTAGCTGTCATCGCGAGCGCAGCGCGGCGATCCAGCGGATTAAAAAGGCATTTGATCAAAGGCATGGTTGGATAAAGGCATCTGGATTGCCACGTCGGCTGCGCCGGTTGTTCGATTGACTGGATTGCTTCGCTGCGCTCGCAATGACGAGGGTGCGGCGATGCAGGTCTGAGGGAAAGGACGGAGGAATGCGTATTGCTGCTCCGCTGACAACTGATTACAATGATGGCACTGCAATCACTTGGGAGGCTGACATGGCGGCACTTACGATTAGAAATATTGATGATGAGGTCAAGAACCGTTTGCGTTTGCAGGCCGCGCAGCACGGTTGCTCTATGGAGCAGGAGGTGCGAGAGATTCTGTTGCGTGCGGTTTTACCCAAGCGGAACCAGCAGGCATTTGCGCAGCGTATTCAAAAGCATTTTGCTGCTCTGGAGTTGGATGCTTTGCCTATTCCTAAGCGTCAGAAAGTTAGAACCCCGCCTGCGATGAAGCGTTGATCATGCCGGGTGTGTTGCTGGATACCAATGTGCTTTCTGAGTTGATGCGCCCCCAGCCTTCTTCAGTTGTGCTTGATTGGTTTGCGCAACAAAAGGACACTGAGTTTTATACCAGTGCAATTACTCAAGCTGAAATGTTGTTGGGTGTGGCTTTGTTGCCGGGCGGCAAACGCAGGGATGCTATTGCCGGTGCGGTTGAGCAGATGTTCGAGCAGGACTTTGTCGGACGTTGCTTGCCGTTCGATGAGTTGGCTGCGCATGAGTATGCCGCGTTGGTTGCCACCCGCAATAAGATTGGTATGCCGATTTCCACTGAAGATGCACAGATTGCTGCCATTGCACTGCATCATGGTTTATCTTTGGCGACCCATAACACTAAAGATTTCCGCAAAATAAGTAACTTGGTCTTGCTTGACCCGTGGCTTTCGCAATGACGAGAGGGGTGTCATCGCGAGCGCAGCGCGGCGATCCAGCGGATTAAAAAGGCATTTGATCAAAGGCATGGTTGAATAAAGGCGGCTGGATTGCCACGTCGGCTGCGACGGTGATTCGATTGACTGGATTGCTTCGCTGCGCTCGCAATGACGGGGGTGAGTGTGGCGTCACGTTGTCCAGAGGTGGTTCTGTTAGGTGTGCAGCGGCAAGCCGAACTGGGCTGTAAATGCCTTCAGAAACTCAGAGGCATCGGTAAATATTCCGGCGAGATGGCGGAATGGCTGGCAGCGCAAGGGCAAGGGCAAAGCCTGTGGTCGGAATGGAGTCGCCTCTCCTGCGGAAGATGACAAACCGTTTCTTTTATTGCTACAATCGGAGCAGAAAAGGAAACAATAAATGCTGGCTTCTTTAATTTTCAGCGATTATCGACGGCGGGTGCTTGGTCTGCTGCTGTTGCATCCTGACACAACTTATCATGTGCGCGAGTTGGCTCGCTTGACGGGGACGTCTGCGGGTACGCTGCATAAGGAGTTGTCAAAGCTAACTGAAGGTGGAGTGCTGCGCCGACAAGCCGTGGGTAATCAGGTGCGTTACGGCGCGAATCGGGATTGTCCGGTTTTTGAGGAGTTGGCGAGCATATTGCGCAAAACGTCGGGGTTGGCGGATGTGCTTGCCGATGCTTTGAGCAGCGTCGAAAACCAGATTGATTTGGCGTTTGTGTTTGGCTCGCTGGCGCGGGGTGATCAAATTGCCAACAGTGATGTGGATGTGATGGTGGTGGGGGAGTTGGGCTTTGCCGCTGTGGTGCAGTTGCTGCATCCGGTTCAGGAAGCCTTGCGGCGTGAAATCAATCCGGTGGTTTATTCGTTAGCTGAGTTTCGCCATCGTGCCGTCAGCGGTGATTCATTCATTCAAGAAGTGTTAACCAAACCCAAGCTGTTTGTGGTGGGCAATGAAAATGAGCTTGGAAAACTTACTCAAGATTAATCGGTTGCAAAGGCATGCTGCTTCGCGTGAGGCGGTGCGGCGGTTGCTGCTGGCTGCGTCACGGAATATTGAGGATGCGCGTGTCGGTGTGGTTAGCGGCGAAACGCGCTTCGACGCAGCTTATAAGTGCATCATGCAAAGTGCGATGGTGGCGCTGTGGGCGAATGGTTATCGGACTTCAACCAGTCAGCCGGGACATCATCAAACGGCGATTCAAACTCTTCCGCATACTATTGGGCTCGACCAAGGCACGGTGATCGTGTTGGATGCGTTACGCAAGCAGCGTAACGTGAACGATTACGAAGGCGATCCGATCAGTGATCAGGCTGTGGGCGAGTGCATTAAGCAAGCGGAACTGCTTCATCAGCTTGTCAGCGTATGGGTCGCCGCTAACCGACCTGATCTTTTTTGAGCCGTAATAGCGCTCGGCCAGGCATTGCATGCGCATTCTTATCCACGGCATTAATTTTTCTCCTGAGTTGACCGGCATCGGCAAGTATTCAGGTGAGATGGCGGAGTGGCTGTCTGCGCAGGGGCATGAGGTGCGGGTGGTAACGGCACCGCCTTATTATCCGGAGTGGCGGGTGGGGGAGGGTTATTCGGTGGCGAGGTACAAGCGTGAGTTCGTTACTGCGAGCCCTTCGACAAGCTCAGGACAAGCCAAGGCGCAGCAGTCCAGTGATTTGGCGCCTGCGGCGGCTGATGGATCTGGCTGGATTGCCACGTCGGCTATGCCTCCTGATGGAACTACTGGTAAAACAACTAGCCATCCCACTAGGCAACCAGAAGACGGTTGCCAAGTGGTTGGTTATAGCCATCTGACTGGTGAAACAACTAGCCATTCCACTAGGCTACCAAAAGACAGTAGCCAAGTGGCTGGTTATAACCCAGCACAAGACGCTGGGCAAGTCATTGGTTATCGCAATGACGGGATGGGTGTCATCGCGAGCCCTTCGACAAGCTCAGGACAAGCCAAGGCACAGCAGTCCAGTGATTTGGTGCCTGCGGCGGCTGATGGATATGGCTGGATTGCCACGTCGGCTATGCCTCCTCGCAATGACCTCAATGACGGGATGGGTGTCATCGCGAGCGAAGCGCGGCGATCCAGCGGATCGAAAAGGCATTTGACCAAAGGCATTTTGGGCAGAAGCACCTGGATTGCCACGTCGGCTATGCCTCCTCGCAATGACGGGATGGGTGTCATCGCGAGCGAAGCGCGGCGATCCAGCGGATCGAAAAGGCATTTGACCAAAGGCATTTTGGACAGAAGCACCTGGATTGCCACGTCGGCTATGCCTCCTCGCAATGACCGCAATGACGGGATGGTGGTTTATCGCTGTCCGTTGTGGGTTCCGGCCAAGCCTTCAGGTTTGAAGCGTGTTTTGCACTTGGCGAGCTTTGCGCTGTCCAGTTTCCCGCTCATGTTGTGGCAAATTTTCTGGCGGCCGGATGTGGTGCTGGTAATCGAGCCGCCCTTGATGAGTGCGCCTGCGGCGCTGTTGGTGGCGCGTTTGAGCGGTGCGCGGGCGTGGCTGCATGTGCAGGATTTCGAGGTGGATGCGGCTTTCGATCTGGGGATTCTGCAATCACGCCGGCTGCGTAGCTGGGTTTTGAATATCGAGCAATGGTTGATGCGCAGATTTTGCCGGGTTTCAACTATTTCGCCCAGGATGCTGGAAAAATTGCTTGCCAAGGGTGTGGCGTCTGGCAAGGCGATGTTGTTTCCTAACTGGGTGGATACGGGGGTGATCTTTCCGCTGGATACAGCAAGCCCGATGCGTGCCGAGTTGGGTATTGCGCAACATAAAACCATCGCGCTCTACTCCGGTAACATGGGTGAGAAGCAGGGACTCGAGATTGTGCTGGAAGCGGCGAGCAGTCTTGCAAACAGGGTCGATATTCAGTTCGTGCTATGCGGGGCAGGGGCGGCCAGGGTGCGCTTGCAGGACAAGTATGGGTCGCTGCCTAATGTGATGTGGTTGTCATTGCAGCCGGTTGAGCGGTTGAATGATTTGCTGAACATGGCTGACATTCATTTGTTGCCGCAACGTGCCGATGCGGCAGATCTGGTGATGCCATCCAGATTAACCGGCATGTTGGCCAGCGGCCGTCCGGTGGTGGCCACGGCCCATCCCGGCACTCAGGTGGCCGAAGTGGTGCAGCATTGTGGTGTCGTGGTCACACCGGGCGATGCCGATAAGTTGGCGCAAGCGGTGATGCAGTTGGCGGATGATGAAACAACTCGATCCGTGTTGGGAAAAAATGCGCGTGCCTATGCGGCAGCGAATCTTGAACGCAATGTGGTGCTAGCCAAGTTTGAAGCAGACCTGCTGGCTTGCGTAAGGTGAACAGGACATTCATGACTCCTTTTTATTTAGAACGATAACAATCATGTTGGGTAACCACCACGGGTTTGTCATCGCGAGCCCTTCGACTGGCTCAGGACAAGCCAAGGCGGGGCGATCCAGCAGATTAAACAGGCAGGGGTAGCTGTCATCGCGAGCGCAGCGCGGCGATCCAGCGGGTTAAAAAGTCATTTGGCCAAAGGCATTTTGGATAAAGGCATCTGGATTGCCGCGTCGGCTATGCCTCCTCGCAATGACGGGGGTGGCTGTCATGGCGAGCCCTTCGACTGGCTCAGGACAAGCCAAGGCGTGGCGATCCAGCGGATTAAACAGGCAGGGGTAGCTGTCATGGCGAGCCCTTCGACTGGGTCAGGACAAGCCAAGGCGTGGCGATCCAGCAGATTAAACAGGAAGGGGTAGCTGTCATCGCGAGCGTAGCGTGGCGATCCAGCGGGTTAAAAAGTCATTTGGCCAAAGGCCTTGTTGAATAAAGGCGGCTGGATTGCCACGTCGGCTGCGCCGGTTGTTCGATTGACTGG
>Ga0307375_10001201_pt1 | contig 28858 bp, 26 predicted proteins | sample TR1MG_FD_202531 | JGI IMG/M metagenome (GOLD analysis project Ga0307375, IMG submission 202531) | Soil microbial communities from Risofladan, Vaasa, Finland - TR-1 | ecosystem: Environmental > Terrestrial > Soil > Coastal area > Acid sulfate soil | place: Finland: Risofladan, Vaasa | collected...
ACGGGGAACGGGGAACGGCAAGAACATCGCAGCTTTTGCCGTTGTTCCCCGTTCCCAACAAAAAAGCGCCCAAGGGCGCTTTTTTTCATACTGAATTGGTCGGGGCGGCCGGATTTGAACCGACGACCCTCTGCCCCCCAGGCAGATGCGCTACCAGGCTGCGCTACGCCCCGACGATCAGCAAGTCGAGAAGTCTAACAGCTGACCGGGCAGCCCCGGAAGCCATTTTTGAAATTCATTCGTTCAACGACGCAACAGGGTCAGCACTTCTTCCAGCTCCAGCCGCACCTGACGCACGATCTGGTGGGAGATACTGGCCTCCATACGGGCCTGCGGGCCTTCCAGCCGGGCGCGCGCACCGGTAATGGTGAAACCCTCGTCGTACAGCAACGAACGGATCTGACGGATCATCAGTACGTCATGGCGCTGATAATAACGTCGATTGCCACGCCGTTTGACTGGATTGAGCGCGGGAAACTCTTGCTCCCAGTAACGCAGCACATGGGGCTTCACACCGCACAACTCACCAACCTCACCAATGGTGAAGTAGCGCTTGGCCGGGATGGCAGGTAGTTCGGTGTTATTCCCTTGATCCAGCATAACCCTCGACTCTCACCTTGAGTTTCTGTCCCGGCCGGAACGTAACGACACGACGGGCAGAGATCGGAATCTCCTCCCCGGTCTTGGGATTGCGTCCAGGTCGCTGGCTTTTCAGCCTCAGGTCAAAATTGCCAAAACCTGACAACTTCACCTGCTCGCCGGTTTCCAGAGCTTCGCGGACCACCTCGAAATAGGCATCCACGAATTCCTTTGCCTCACGCTTGTTGAGGCCCACATCGAGGAAAAGCCGCTCGGCCATTTCCGCCTTGGTCAGCGCCATCTTATCCTCGCAACTTTGCCTTGCATGATTGCTCCAACGCGGCAACCGCTTCGCGTACGCAGCGGTCCGCGTCGTCATCTGTAAGGGTGCGTGAAGCATCCTGTAAAATCAAGCCCATAGCGAGACTTTTTCGCCCCGCTTCGACGCCTTTCCCACTGTAACGGTCAAATAGCCGCAGTTCCTGGAGCCGCTCGCCCAGCGTGCCGCGAACCACTAGCTCGATCTGTGACCAGCTGACCGTTTCAGGCAGATCCAGCGCGATGTCACGACGTACCGAGGGGAACTTCGGCACCGCGCCCGCCTGTGGCAGACGCCGCGCCAGCAGCGGCTCCAAGGCCAGCTCCAGCACATGCACGTCCGCCCCCAGATCGAGGATCTTGGCCAGCTGCGGGTGCAGCGCGCCGAGGAAACCCACGGTCTCGCCATCTCGCGCCACGCGGGCGCCGCGACCTGGATGCAGCCAGCCAGGCAGGCCGTCGGCATGCACCGACCATCGCTGCGGCTCGCCGCCCCAGGTGATCAACGCATCGAGGTCGCCCTTCAAGTCATGAAAATCCAGCGTGCGGGCCGGTTCTCCCCATTGCTCGGCGCGGGCGTTGCCGCAAGCCACCATGGCGAGGCTGGGAGTTTCCACGGGAGGGTCGCCAGCACCAAACACCCGCGCCACCTCGAACAGACGGATCCGCTCCTGCTGGCGGGCACGGTTGTGACGAAGCGCTTCGATCAATCCCGGCAGCAACGATGGCCGCATCACGGCCAGATCAGCCGACAAAGGATTGGCCAGTGGCACCAGTTTGTCGGTGAATCCCCAATTCGCCAGCAGATGTTGGGCAACGAAGGACAAGTTCACCGCCTCGTAGTAGCCGCGCGCCGCCAGTTGCTCGCGCAAGGCGAGTTCGTTGATGCGCGCTTCCGGCTCGACTTCCAGCGCCAGCGCGCCGGCGGGCGTCGCGGTAGGGATATTGTCGTAACCGAAGATTCGCGCGACTTCTTCAATCAGGTCTTCCTCCCGCTCGATATCGAAGCGGCTGCTCGGGGGCGTGATCTGCCATTCATCAGCGCCGAGCTCCACCTGCATGCCGAGGGCACGGAAGATCCGTGTCACCTCGGCGTCTGCCACGCGAACACCCAGCACTCGCTGAAGTCGTGTCCTGCGCAGAGTCACGGCTTGGGGGGTGGCCAGATCCGTAAGGCATTCCGCCCGCAGCAACGGACCCGCCTTGCCGCCAGCAATCGCCAGCAACAATTCGGTGGCGCGTTCCAGCGCTCGCTGCGGCAATTGCGGATCAACGCCGCGCTCGAAGCGATGCGACGCATCGGTATGCAGGCCCAATTTGCGTGCACGGCCCATGATCGCCGCCGGCGCGAAATGTGCGGATTCGAGGAAGATGCTCCGGGTATCGTCGGTGACGCGGGAATCGAAGCCGCCCATCACGCCGGCCACGGCCAATGCCTTTTCCTCGTCGGCAATCACCACAAAACCCGGATCGAGGCTTGCTTCGCTGCCGTCGAGGAGCTTCAAGACTTCGCCGGAATGCCCATGCCGTACCACGATGTCGCCCCGCAAGCGGTCGTTATCGAACGCATGCATCGGCTGGCCCAGTTCCAGCATCACATAGTTGGTGACATCCACCACCGGACTGATCGGACGCAGCCCTGATCGGCGCAGACGCTCAGCTAGCCACAGCGGCGTGCGTGCCGCCGGGTTGACGCCCTCGATGATGCGCCCCAGATAGCGTGGCGCGTCCCTGCCCGCCTCAATCCGGATACCGCGGCGCGCGTCACTGGTCACGGCCGCCGCGGCCTGAGCCGGCATCGTGACCGCGCTACCGAAAAGCGCCGCCACATCATGCGCCAGGCCGAACAGGCCCAGGCAATCGGGACGGTTCGGCGTGAGCTTCAACTCGAAGCTGGCATCGGGCAAGCCGAGAAAATCGGCAAGCGCCTCGCCAATCGGCGCATCCGCCGGCAATTCCAGCAGGCCGGAAGCATCGGCGTCGACACCCAGCTCCCTCGCCGAGCACAACATGCCGAACGACTCCACCCCGCGCAGCTTGGCGGCCTTGATCGCCATACCACCGGGAAGGCTCGCGCCAACCATGGCGAGCGGCACCTTGATGCCTACCCGTGCATTGGGCGCACCGCAGACGATTTGCAGCGGCTCGGCCTGACCGGCGTCGACCTTGCACACCTGCAGGCGATCGGCCTCAGGGTGCTTCTCGGCCGCGATGATCTGCGCCACCACGACGCCGGCCAGACCCTCGCCCAGAGGCGTGAGCTCTTCCACTTCCAGCCCGGCCATGGTCAGCGCGTGGGAGAGCGTCTGGCGGTCGGCGTTGATGTCAACCAGCTCGCGCAGCCAATTCTCGGAGAATTTCATGCTTTCTGTTCCTTGCCGCGATTCAGGCGAACTGCTTGAGGAAGCGCAGGTCGTTCTCGAAGAACGCGCGCAGGTCGGAAACGCCGTAGCGCAACATCGCGAAGCGCTCCACACCCAGCCCGAAGGCGAAGCCGGTGTAGCGTTCCGGGTCGATGCCGCAGTTCCTCAGCACATTGGGATGCACCATGCCGCAGCCAAGCACCTCCAGCCAGCGGGTCGAGCCATCCTCCGCATCCCAGCGAATATCGACCTCCGCCGAGGGCTCGGTGAAGGGGAAGTAGCTGGGGCGGAAGCGCATCTCGAAATCACGCTCAAAGAACGCCCGGATGAACTCGGCAAGGGTGCCCTTCAGGTCCGCAAAGCTCGACGTTTCGTCGATCAGCAGGCCTTCGATCTGATGGAACATCGGCGAATGGGTCTGGTCCGAATCGCTGCGATAGACCTTGCCCGGCGCAATGATGCGGATCGGCGGCTGGCGCCCCTGCATGGCGCGAATCTGCACCGGTGAGGTGTGCGTGCGCAACAGGCGACCATCACCGAAATAGAACGTGTCATGCATCGCCCGCGCGGGGTGGTGCGGAGGGAAATTCAACGCCTCGAAATTGTGCCAGTCGTCCTCGATCTCCGGACCGTCGGCGCGCTGGTATCCCAGCCGCGCGAAAATCGACGCGATGCGCTCCAGCGCACGGGTGATCGGATGGATGCCACCGCGCTCGCCGTCACGACCGGGCAGGCTGATGTCGAGCTTCTCCGAGGCGAGCCGGCGATCCAGCTCCGCCTGCTCCAGCAGCTGCTTGCGTGCAGCCAAGGCGTCGGCGAGACGCTCCTTGATCCGGTTGACCTCGGCACCGCGCGCCTTGCGCTCATCTGCCGCGAGGGCGCCAAGCGACTTCAGCGCCGCCGTAACGGCGCCACTTTTTCCGAGCAAGCCAACGCGCAGCGCGTCCAGCGCGTCCAGCGTGTCAGTCTTGTCGATATCGGCCAGCGCCGACGCGGCGCGGCTGTCCAGGTCGTCCATCGATGCGATTCCGGTTTGGGTTTCCACAGAAACGAAAACGGGGAGAAGGCTGTGGCCTCCTCCCCGCTTGCTTTACATCATATCGTGCTGACGCAGCAGCGCCCGACGATCAAGCGGCCAGACTGGCCTTCGCTTTCTCGGCGATCACTTCAAACGCCTTGATGTCGTGCACGGCGATATCGGCCAGGACCTTGCGATCCACGGTGATACCCGCCTTGCTCAGGCCGTTGATCAGACGACTGTAGCTCAGCCCGAACATGCGTGCCGCGGCATTGATACGGACGATCCAGAGAGCGCGGAACTGACGCTTGCGCTGCTTGCGACCGATATACGCGTACTGACCAGCCTTGATGACGGCCTGGTTGGCTACGCGAAAGACCTTGCGCCGGGCATTGTAGTAACCCTTCGCGCGGCCAATAACTTTCTTGTGACGACGACGGGCGGTAACGCCACGCTTTACACGAGCCATGGTTTATCTCCTCGTCTTACAAGTACGGCAACATGCGGGCTACGCCGGGGGCGTCACACGCTTTGAGATGATTCGGTGCACGCAGACCACGCTTACGCTTGGTCGACTTCTTGGTCAGGATGTGTGACTTGAAGGCGTGGCCGCACTTGATTTTGCCCGAAGCAGTCTTGCGAAAACGCTTCGCAGCCGCACGGTTGGTCTTGATCTTGGGCATGAAATGCTCCCTTGTATGGGGCCGACCTATGGCGGCGACCCCGGTTTCTGACTGATCTGGCGGTGTTCCGGGGAACACACTTTCCGTCCTGCCCTGATCGGTGCACGACCCATCCTGCGGGTCGAACCGGCGATTATACGGAGTTCATCTACTGGATGCCAGCAAGAACGCACCCTGTGCGCGATGCTCCGGTGTTTCAGAATCAAGAGTATCGCGCACAGAGTGCGCTCCTGCCGGAACTCATGCGGCGCATGAGACGCCGCATGAGTTATTTTTTCTTGGGCCCGATCATCATGACCATCTGGCGACCTTCCAGGCGTGGATAGGACTCGATCTGGCCGTTGTCGCCCACGTCTTCCTGGATCTTCTTGGCCAGATTCTGACCCAGATCCTGATGCGACATCTCGCGACCGCGGAATCGGATCGTCACTTTGACCTTGTCGCCTTCTTCCAGGAATCGCAGCATGTTGCGCAGCTTGATCTGGTAGTCGCCCACGTCCGTTACCGGCCGGAACTTCACTTCCTTGATCTCGACCTGCTTCTGCTTCTTCTTGGCGGCCTGAGCCTTCTTCTGGGCTTCAAACTTGAATTTGCCGTAATCCATGATGCGGCAAACCGGCGGATCGCCGTTCGGCTGAATCTCTACCAGATCCATGCCAGCTTCCTGGGCCAGCGCCAGCGCCTCGTCACGGGTAAGGATACCGAGCTGCTCCGCTTCGGCACCGATCACACGCACCCGCGGCACACGGATTTCCAGGTTACGACGATTGCCCTTGTTGTCGGTGGTTGCGATACCACGATCCTCCAGAAGAAGTAATGAAACAGACCGCCCGGCGCTTAACGCCGGGTCTCGGTCTCCAATCGCTCGATGAAGGCGGCCAGCGGCATGCTGCCCAAATCCTCGCCCGAACGGGTACGCACAGAAACCATCCCAGTCTCTTTCTCGCGGTCACCGACCACGAGCAAATAAGGCACTTTCTGCATCGTATGTTCGCGGATTTTATAGCCGACTTTCTCGTTGCGCAAATCCGATTGTACCCGGAAACCTTTGTCGACAAGGGTTTGCGTCACCTGCTGGACGTAATCTGCCTGCGCATCGGTGATATTGAAGGCCACCGCCTGCACCGGGGCCAGCCAGGCCGGCAGCAAACCAGCATGGTGCTCGATCAGGATGCCGATGAAACGCTCCATCGAACCCACGATTGCACGATGCAACATGACCGGATGCTGCTTGTGCGAATGTTCGTCGACGTATTCGGCCCCCAGGCGCTCGGGCATCATGAAATCGACCTGCATGGTGCCGACCTGCCAGGCACGACCGATCGAATCCTTCATGTGGTATTCGATCTTCGGCCCATAGAACGCGCCCTCGCCGGGCAACTCCTCCCACTGCACGCCAGCCGCGGAAAGCGCCGCACGCAGGGCAGCCTCGGCCCGATCCCAGACCTCGTCCGTACCGATGCGCTTGTCCGGACGCAGCGCAATCTTGAGCGCAATATCCGAGAAGCCGAAGTCGCCGTACACGTTCATCGCCTGGCGGTGGAAGGCAGTGACTTCCGACTCGATCTGCGCGGCAGTGCAGAAGATGTGCCCATCATCCTGGGTAAACGCGCGCACGCGCATGATGCCGTGCAGTGCGCCGGACGGCTCGTTGCGATGGCAGCCGCCGAACTCCCCATAACGGATCGGAAGCTCGCGGTAGCTGTGCAGGCCGGTGTTGAATATCTGCACGTGACCGGGGCAATTCATCGGCTTCAGCGCGTAAGTGTGCTTCTCCGATTCGGTGAAGAACATGTTCTCGGCATAGTTGTCCCAGTGGCCTGACTTCTTCCACAGAGACACGTCCAGCACCTGTGGGCAGCGCACTTCCTGGTAACCCGATTGGCGGTACACACCGCGCATGTACTGTTCCACCTGCTGCCAGATTGCCCAGCCATTGGGGTGCCAGAAAACCATCCCCGGGCTTTCTTCCTGCTGGTGAAACAGGTCCAGCGCCTTGCCGATCTTGCGATGATCACGCTTCTCGGCCTCCTCCAACTGGTGCAGGTAAGCCTTCAGATCCTTGTCATTGAGCCATGCGGTGCCGTAGATGCGGGTCAGCATGGCGTTGTTCGAGTCACCGCGCCAATACGCACCGGCCACCTTCATCAGCTTGAACGCCCTGAGCTTGCCGGTGTTGGGTACATGCGGGCCGCGGCAAAGATCAGTGAACTCACCCTGGCTATACAGAGACAGTTGCTCGCCAGCCGGAATCGACTCGATGATCTCGGCCTTGTACTCCTCACCCATGCCGCGGAAAAACGCCACCGCCTCGTCACGTGACTTCACGCTGCGGGTCACCGGCAGCTGCTCGGCGACGATTTTCTCCATTTCCGCCTCGATCCTGGGCAGATCGTCCGGAGTGAACGGTCGTTCGTAGGCGAAATCATAGAAAAATCCATTGTCGATCACCGGCCCGATCGTCACCTGCGCGCCCGGATACAGCCGCTGCACGGCCTGCCCCATCAAGTGCGCGGTGGAATGACGCAGGATCTCCAGCGCCTCGGGACTCTTGTCGGTGATGATCTGCAGGCTGGCATCGTGGTCGATCGGATAACTGGTATCCACCAGTTGGCCGTCGACCTTGCCGGCCAGCATAGCCTTGGCCAGACCGGCGCCGATCGAGGCGGCCACGTCCTGCACCGCGACGGGATGCTCGAATGACCGCTTGCTGCCGTCGGGTAGCGTGATTTCAATCATGGGAACCATTCTCTGGAAAGCAAAAAAGGGCATGCGCCCTTCTTTTGATATGAACACAAGGCGTCGAAATGATCAGCGATGGAAGGAGGTAGTTCCCATGTCGCACACTCGGCCGGCGCGGTACGCTGACCACCCTAGTCTAGATGAAGTTGTCGAAAAGCTAGTTTAGCTCAGATCGGCTGTCAATCTCGGTCATCAACGCCTTGGCCGTCGCGCATCAACGATGGAGTTCTGAGGACAGTCGATGCGCATTCGGGTTACCGCCAGGCACTGGCGACTTCACCGGCATCGCCTCGACGCGTGGTGACGCGGTTTACGGTTTCGACAACCGTCATCATGACGCCAGCCTCAGCCTGTCTAAAGAGGCAAGTCTGACGCGATTCGTCGCGCCTCCGAACTGCATCTATCGACGCCGCGACCAGGCTGGTGCCCGTGCGGTAACACCATGCCTGTCGTTCAAGCCACAGCGGGTGACGAGCAGTCCGGTGCGCGCTGTTCGCGGCAAAATTCATCTTGCTGTAGATGTGCTTGAACAGCAGTTCGGCGATTGCGCAGATAAGGCCTGCTGCCGAGGCTGCCAGGTGACGCAGCCGACACCTGGTGGATGTGCCCGCCCTGCGCGGTGATATCGGGTACACACCGGGCATGCCGATCGAGCCAAGCGTGGAGCAATTCGGGGTCCTGGAACGCGAGTATTTCTAGGACAAGCGGAGCGTTGCGCGATTCCCTCCAGGAGCCGCGTCAAAACGGCTTGACGATGACGAGGTAGATCACCGCAAGCAGCAGCAACACTGGCAACTCATTAAGCCAGCGCAAGACTCGCGACGAAGGCAACGGGCCGCCCTTCTCGGAGCGCTTGAGCCGGCGTCCGGCCCACACGAAATAGACCAGCAACAGCGCCACCAAGGTCAACTTCGCGTCGATCCAGTGAGATCCTGCCGTGACGTTGGGCAGCACGGATGGAAATACCCGCCAGCCTTGCCACAAGGTCAACCCGAACGCGAAGGCCAGACCAAACATGTTGTGGCCGAATTTGTATAGCCGCCGCCCCATCAAATGCAGTCGTGCCTGCACTATCGGCTCGCCGACGGTCTCGGCCAGGTTGACCAGAATTCGCGGCAGATAGAACACCGTGGCCATCCAGGCTATGACAAACAACAGATGCAGCGACTTGATCAGCAGATAGATCACGAGGACGTCACCAGCGGGCGCTGCGGCATACAGCGATGGCGATCATAACGTGACCCTGCCGGGTCATGCCCCGGCCTGCGGCAATCAGTCTGCGCCTGGCCCGATTCGTGCCAGCAAGGCGTGCAGCAGCCGCTCGCGGTGCGCCACATCGAGCGGCGCGTTGTGGCGGTCGGTCAATTGAAAGAAGTCCTCCACCCGCTCACCAAACGTGGCGATGCGCGCATCGTGCACACGCACCTCCTCGCTCAGCATGACTTGCGTTACCGCAGCCAGTAGCCCGGGTCGATCGGTACCGACGAAGGCCAGCTGGGTGCGACCACCGGCGGCATTGAAGCTGATTTTCGGCGTCATCTGGAAATGCTTCTGGTGGCGTGACATGCCGCGCTTGCTCGGCTGCACGCCAGCGGACTGGGCCAGCGCGCGCTGCATGCGCTGTTGCAGCTCATCTGCGCGCGCAGGACTGGCCGGTTGCTGGCTGTCCGCCTCCAGCAGGAGAAACGTATCCAGCGCCATGCCGGTCGGCGAACTGAGCACCCTCGACTCCATCACCGAGAAGCGCAACCGATCCAGCACCGCCGTAACCGTCGCAAACAAGCCGTCACGATCGGGCGTGTACACAAACAGTTCGGTACTCCCGCGCACCGACAGTGGATGCACTGCCACCAGCGGTACCGCACCATGCGCTTGCAGGATCGCAGCGGTCTGCCAGGCGATCTGTTCGGGCCGATGACGCAGAAAGCTGAGCTGCGGGAAGTCGGCCCATACCCGCACCACGTCCGCTTCCACGAAGCCCTCGTTCATCAACAAGGCCAGGGCGTGCTCGCAACACTCGTGCACACGCGCGCCAGCATCGCGCGGCAACTCGACATCGCTGCGCAAGGCATAGCGCGTGCTGGTATAGAGGTCTGACAACAACCGGTCCTTCCAGCCATTCCACAAGCGCGGACTGGTGCCGATAATGTCGGCCATGGTCAGCAGATAGAGCTGACTGAGCTGCTCCCGGTCACCAACGATCCCGGCAAACCGGTGCACCACGTCTGGATCGGTAATGTCCTGACGCTGCGCCGTGGTGCTCATCAGCAGATGCCAGCGGACCAGCCAGGCAATGCGCTCGACATCGCCGGAGGGCAGACCCAGCCGGATGCAGAAAGCCCGCGCGTCCTGCTCGCCCAGCACCGAATGGTCGCCGCCACGGCCCTTGGCGATATCGTGAAACAGTGCCGCCAGCAGCAGCACTTCAGGCTTGGGCAGCTTGGCCCAGATTTCGCAGCCGAGCGGAAACTCGCCGCGTGCCGCCGGATCGGCAAAGCGCGCCAGGTTTCGCAGCACGCGCAAGGTATGTTCGTCGACCGTATAGACGTGAAACAGGTCGTACTGCATGCGTCCGAAGACCTTGCCAAACGCTGGCAGGATCGCTGCCAGCAAGCCATGCCGGTTCATCCGCCACAGTGCTTCCACGGCCAGCGCACCACGCCGCAGCATGCGCAGGAAAGCGGCGAGCACCTCGTCATTTTTCGCCAGCGCTTCGTTGTGAGCGTCAGTAGCCTGATGGATGCGACGCATGGTGTCGGCGCTGAAGCCGAGTACGCCCTGCTGATCCAGCCGGGCAATGAAGATTTCCACCAGCGCCGCGGGTCGCTGCATGAACAGCTGCGGATCGCGCGCCGCCAGGCGCGGACCGTAGCGCACGAAATCGTCGCCAACCGGTCGGGCCTCACCTGGCGACTCCAGCATTTCCACGAAGCGCTCGGCCACCTGGACGCCCAACCGCTCAACCTGGCTGGCCGCGCGGTAGTAGCCCTGCATGAACTGTTCGACACCGAGGTTTTTTGCATGCTCATCCTCGAAGCCCAGCCGCGCAGCCAGCCCCCGCTGGTAGTCGAATAGCAGCCGCTCCTCGGCCCGCCCTGCCTCCAGATGCAGTGCGTAGCGATATCGGCGCAGCGTGGCTTCGGACTGCTCCAAGGCCGCCTTTTCTGCTGGATCCAGCAAGCCCTCGATCACCATCTCGGAAAGGTCACCCGCATGCGCCAACCGACGTCCCATCCAGCGCAGCGAATCGAGCGTACGCAGGCCGCCGGGACCATCCTTGATGTTGGGCTCGAGGTTGTAGGCAGTGTCGTCGTAACGGGCGTGCCGGGCATCGCGCTCGGCCAGACGCGCCGCCAGGTACTCTGCCGGCGGCCACAACACGCGGTCATCGACGATGCCGCGCAGTTGCGTGTCGAGCGAGGGATCGCCCGCCAACCGTCGCGCGTCCAGCAGACTGGTGAACACGCTGACGTCCTGCGCCGCCAATGCGCGGCATTGCGCGGGGTCACGCACCGCATGACCAACCTTCAGACCGACATCCCAAAGAGTCGCAAAGAACTGCTCAAGCGCGCGCAGCCTCGCTGGCTCGGACGCCGCCACCAGCGCCAGCAGATCTACATCTGAATACGGAAACAGGAGTCCACGACCGAAACCACCAACCGCAAACAAGGTGGCCTCGGTCACTTCGCCCAGACACGCCATCCACACATGCGCCACCACCCGCTCGACCGATTCACCTCGCCGCCTGGCCAGCGCGCTGGCATCAGCGCCATCGCGAAACGCTGTCGCCAGTGCGCGATCCAGATCGCCCAGCAATTGCCGCAGCGCTCGGCGCGCCTCGGTGGAAACACCCGATCGTGGCACCGCCACGGGCAGCCACGGCAACGGCGGCAGGCTGACGGGGGCGAATGCTGGGGGCATGACGTGGCCTGAAGGTATGTAGGAGCCCGCTGGCGGGCGGTACTTCTGGATCACGTGGGCATCTCACAACAGCATCGCCCGCCAGCGGGCTCCTGCATGAAGCAGTTACGCGTCGGGCCAGGGCGTGAGAATCTCGAAGCCGTCGTCGGTCACCGCGATGGTGTGCTCCCACTGCGCCGACAGGGAATGATCCCTGGTCACCACGGTCCAGCCATCCGGAAGCTGGCGGGTTTGCGGCTTGCCGGCGTTGATCATCGGCTCGATAGTGAAAGTCATACCCTTCTTCAGCTCGACGCCGGTACCCGGCTTGCCGTAGTGCAGCACCTGCGGTTCGTCGTGATAGACCTTGCCGATGCCGTGGCCGCAGTATTCCTTGACCACGCTGAAACCGGCCGCCTCGGCATGCTGCTGGATCGCGTGCCCGACATCGCCCAGGGTGGCTCCCGGGCGCACCGCCTGTATGCCCTTCATCATCGCTTCGAAGGTGGTGTCCATCAGCCGCTTGGCCAGCACGGAAGGCGTGCCGGCGACGTACATGCGACTGGTGTCGCCGTGCCAGCCGCCCTTGATGACGGTAACGTCGAGATTGATGATGTCGCCGTCCTTGAGCACCTTGCCCTCGTTCGGGATGCCGTGACAGATCACATGGTTGACCGAAGTGCACAGGGTCTTGGGAAAGCCGTGATAGCCGACGTTGGCTGGAATCGCCTTCTGCACATTGACGATGTGCCCGTAGGCGATTCGATCCAGCTCCTCGGTGGTGACGCCCGGTTTGATATGCTCCTTGAGCAACGCCAGCACTTCGGCGGCGAGCTTGCCGGCGACGCGCATGCCGTCAATGTCTTCGGGGCTTTTCAGGGTAATGGCCATGTGTTCCTCATAGTGGCGGCAGAAGCTTCCGGCCTCAACAACTACTGAGAAACCGCCGCAACTTGCTGCACTGCCGGCGTACCGGCTACAATTTCGGTGTTTTGCTGGTCCGGCCCCACCGTTTTGACGGTCAGCCAGCGCAAAGCGAACCGGGATTGTAACCCTCCGCGGTACAACTCCCAACCAACGCCACACACGTATCGGCACCGCCTTCGGGGTGCTGCGCCCTGCCCACCACAGAAATCGGGCAAGTCGCGGTCGAAGCCGGGGATGCGTGGAGGTCCCAACCCCCCCAGGTCTCCCATCGAGACCATTGCTAGGAGTTACACCCATGGCCCAAGTCACCATGCGTCAGATGCTCGAAGCCGGCGTCCATTTCGGTCACCAGACCCGTTACTGGAACCCCAAGATGGCTCCGTACATCTTCGGCGCCCGCGGCAAGATCCACATCATCAACCTCGAGAAGACGCTGCCGCTGTTCACCGACGCGATGAATTTCCTGTCGGGCGTGGCACAGAAGCGGGGCACCATCCTGTTCGTCGGCACCAAGCGTTCGGCCCGTGAGCCGTTGGCCGAAGAGGCCGCCCGCGCCGGCATGCCGTTCGTCACCTCGCGCTGGCTCGGCGGCATGCTGACCAACTTCCGCACCGTCAAGCAGTCCGTGTCGCGCCTGAAGGAGCTGGAAGCAGCCGAGACCGACGGCAGCTTCGAAAAGCTGGTCAAGCACGAAGTGCTGGCCCGTCGTCGCGAGCGCGACAAGCTGCAGGCTTCGCTCGGCGGCATCAAGGACATGAACCGTCTGCCCGACGCGCTGTTCGTGATCGATATCGGCCACGAAGACATTGCCGTGCAGGAAGCCAAGAAGCTCGGCATCCCGGTCATCGCTGTGGTTGATACCAACTACAACCCGGAACTGGTCGATTACGCGATCCCGGGCAATGACGACGCGATCCGCGCGATTCAGCTGTACGCCCGGGCCGCCGCCGACTCGATCCTGGAAGGCAAGGCCGCTGCGCCGTCCGCCGCCCAGGGTGACGGCAACGACTTCGTCGAACTGGACGAAGAAGGCAACCCGGTCGCCAAGATCGACCGCCCGCGCCGTGACGCCGCGCCGCGCAAGCCCGCTGCTCCGCGCCGCGACGGTGGCCGGGACGCGGGCCGTGGCCCGCGCAACGATGGCGCGCCGGCCAAGTAATCGCGAAGACGGCGGTCACCCCGCCGTCGCATTTGCGCGCGAACATCGCGCCATGGCACCGCCGCCCGGCCGCCATGGCGCAAACCAAGCATTAGAGGACTGACGATGAGCACTATTTCCGCCCAACTGGTCAAGGAACTGCGCGAGCGGTCCGGCGCCGGCATGATGGAATGCAAGAAAGCACTGGTCGAGAACAACGGCGACATCGACACCGCGATGGAATGGCTGCGCAAGTCCGGCCTGGCCAAGGCTGACAAGAAGGCCAGCCGCATCGCCGCCGAAGGGCGCATTGTGGCCGCCCAAAGCGCCGGCAAGGCCGTACTGGTCGAAGTCAACTGCGAAACCGACTTCGTCGGCAAGGACGCGAGCTTCCTGAAGTTCAGCGACACCGTCGCCGAGGTTGCGCTCAACTCTGGCGCTGCCGACATCGACGCACTGAAGGCCGCCACCTACCCGGGCGCCAGCAACGTCGAGGAAGCCGCCAAGACTCTGATCGCCAGCATCGGCGAGAAGATCGACGTGCGCCGCATGGCCCGCGTCGAGAGCGCCGGCACCATCGGCAGCTACATCCACGGCGGCCGTATCGGCGTGCTGGTATCGCTCACCGGCGGTTCCGAAGAACTGGCCAAGGGTGTAGCCATGCACGTGGCCGCCATGAACCCGGCACACATCCGCGCCGAGGACGTCCCGGCCGAGTTCCTGGCCAAGGAAAAGGACATCGCACTCAGCCAGATGTCGGACAAGGAAAAGGCCAAGTCGGCCGAAATCCTCGAGAAGATCATCTCCGGCAAGATCAACAAGATCGTGTCCGAAGTCACCCTGCTCGGCCAGCCCTACGTGCTCGACACCAACATGACGGTGGCCGAAGCGCTGAAGAAGGAAGGCGCCGACGTCGTCTCGGTGGTGCGTCTGGCCGTCGGCGAAGGTATCGAGAAGGTGGAAGAGGATTTCCACGCCGAAGTGATGAAGCAGGCAGGCCTGGCTTAAGCGCCATGACGCACTGACAAAAAGGCCGCGATTTTCCGCGGCCTTTTTTGTGGCATCAAGCCCCCTCTGTGGGGTCGATCACTGAAGACAGGCAAATTCAACTGCCCTCGGATAACTGCCCTCGGATCTCGTCCGCACCAAGGCTCTCGGCTACAATGCAGCGGTTTGCCACAACACAATCCGGAAAACTCATGAGCAATCAGCCCAAGTATCGTCGCATTCTGCTCAAGCTCTCCGGTGAAGCCCTGATGGGTGAAGCGGATTACGGCATCGACCCGAAGGTGATCGGTCGGCTCGCCGACGAAATCATCGAGGTGCAACGCACCGGGGTGCAAATCGGCATCGTGATCGGCGGCGGCAATATTTTCCGCGGCGCCGGCCTGGCCGCCGCCGGCATGGATCGGGTCACCGGCGACCACATGGGCATGCTGGCCACGGTCATGAATGCCCTGGCCATGCAGGACGCGATCGAAAAGCGAGGCGGATTCGTCCGCGTCACCAGCGCGATCCAGATCCACGACGTGGCAGAGGATTACATCCGTCGACGCGCGATCCGGCACATCGAAAAGGGGCGCATCGTGTTGTTCGCCGCCGGCACCGGCAACCCCTTCTTCACCACTGATTCGGCGGCCGCATTGCGCGCGGTGGAGATCGGCGCCGACCTGCTGCTGAAAGCCACCAAGGTTGATGGTGTGTATACCGCCGACCCGGCCACCAACCCCGGTGCCACCCGCTACGATCAGCTCAGCTATGACGAGGTGATCGAGCGCAAGCTTGCTGTCATGGACACCGCCGCGATCGCTTTGTGCCGTGATCATCAGATACCGCTGCGCATCTACGACATGACTATCCCGGGCAACCTCATGCGCATCATGCAGGGTGAGCCCATCGGCACCATCGTCAGCGGCGACTGAGTCTCCAGCGGCAAAGCGTCGCCGCCGCCGCTGCTATAATCAAACGTTGCCAGATCTACCGGGAAACGACACATGCTCAATGACATCAAGAACGATGCCCAGACCCGCATGGGCAAGAGCATCGACTCGCTCAAACACGATCTCACCCGTATTCGCACCGGCCGCGCCAGCACCTCGCTGGTCGACGGTATCAAGGTGTCCTATTACGGCGCGGACATGCCGCTGACCCAGGTGGCATCAGTGTCGTTGGCCGACGCGCGCACCATCATCGTCACGCCCTGGGAAAAGGCCATGGTGGCGCCGATCGAAAAGGCCTTGATGGCATCCGACCTTGGCATCACGCCAAACACCGCTGGCACCGTGATCCGCCTCAACATGCCGCCACTCACTGAAGAGCGCCGGCGCGATCTGGCCAAACTCGTCGGCCATGAGGGCGAGAACACCAAAATCGCCATCCGCAACGTGCGCCGCGATGCCCTGCAGCAGGTCAAAGACCTGCTCAAGGAAAAGCAGATCACCGAGGACGAAGATCGACGCTTTGACGACGAAATCCAGAAATTGACCGATCGCGCGGTCAAGGATGTGGATACCGTGGTCAAGGCGAAGGAAGAGGAGCTGATGGCGCTCTGAGCGCCATCGTGCCCCCATGCCCGGCGCCGAGGCCGCCAAGGTTCCGCGCCATATCGCGATCGTGATGGACGGCAACGGCCGTTGGGCCAAGGCACGGCGCCGCCCGCGCAGTTTCGGCCACAACGCGGGCCGCAAGGCTGTGAGAACGGTGATTGAAGCATGCTTGCGGGAAGGCGTGCAGGCGCTGACCCTGTTCGCGTTTTCCAGCGAGAACTGGCAACGACCTCAGGAAGAGGTCGGCGCACTGATGAGCCTGTTCCTGCGGGCACTGGACAAGGAGGTCGACGAGCTTCACGGACATGGCGTGCGCCTGCGTTTCATTGGGGATCTGGCAGCGTTCGAGGAGCCCTTGCGCCAGCGCATGCAGGCCGCGATGACCCATACCGCCGGCAACCAGTCGCTGCAGGTCAATATCGCCGTGAGCTATGGTGGTCGCTGGGACATCGTGCAGGCCAGCCGCCAGGCTGCCGCCGCCGTCGCCAGCGGCGAGCTGGCTGTTGCCGAGATCAGCGAGGACCGATTGGGCCAGTGGATGAGTCTGGCCGAGCTGCCGCCACTGGACCTGTTCATCCGCACCGGTGGTGAATGCCGCATCAGCAACTTCCTGCTGTGGCAGGTCGCGTACGCCGAGCTGTATTTCACCGAGACCTTGTGGCCCGATTTCGACCAGGCTTGCCTGCGCCAGGCCATCGAAGACTATGCTCGGCGCGAGCGCCGTTTCGGCCGCACCGGTGAGCAGGTCGCCACCACTTCCTGAGGATTGCCATGCTGCTTCAGCGCACCCTGACCGCCTTGGTGCTTGCGCCTCTGGTGATCCTGCTTATCCTGCTGGCGCCCACAGCGATGTTCGCTGCCGTCTCCGCACTGGCCTTCCTTGGCGCCTTGCGGGAGTGGACCCAGCTCAGCGGGCTGACAAACCGCACCGGGCGCATCGCACTGCTGATCGCGGCAAGCCTCGTTTTCGCCCTGCTGTGGATTCAACGCGCCACCGCCCTGACGCCGCTGCTGCTGGCTGCGGGCGTGGCTTGGTGGTTGCTCGCCTGCGTCTGGTTGCGCCACTTCGCTTTCGGCGCCGCGCCCACCCCTGAAAACCGCGCGCTGAAGCTGTTCGTCGGCGCCCTCGTCATCTTCCCGACCTACGTGGCACTGATCAGCATCCACCAACATGTCCCGAACGGGCATGCCTGGACCCTGCTCGCGCTGGTGGTGGTGTGGGCCTCCGATATCGGCGCGTACTTCAGCGGCCGCACGTTCGGCAAGCGCAAGCTGGCGCCACACATCAGCCCCGGCAAGACCTGGGCCGGCGCATACGGGGCGATGTTCGCCGGCGTGCTGGTCATGGCGATCGGCGGCTGGTTGCTGGATGTGCGCGATGCTCAGCTGCTGGCACTGGCCCTGCTGGGCGCCGTCACCGTGGCCGTGTCCATCGTGGGCGACCTGATTGAAAGCCTGATGAAGCGGCATGCCCAGGTGAAGGATTCAGGCACCATCATCCCCGGCCATGGCGGCCTGATGGATCGCCTGGACAGCGTGTTTGCCGCGCTGCCAGTGTTCGCCGCTGGCCTGCTTTTGCTGGGTTTGTAGACATGCAGAGAGTTGCCGTACTTGGCGCCACCGGTTCGATCGGCGGTAACACGCTGGATGTCATCGCGCGTCATCCGCAGCGTTTCCGGGCCACCGTGCTCACCGCATATCGCCAGGTCGAGGCACTGGTGGCACTGTGCATGCAGCATCGGCCCGAGTTGGCGGTGATCGCCGATGCCACACTGGAGGCCGAGCTCGCGCGCCGACTTGCTGCCGCCGGCGTGCGCTGCGAGATCGCCAGCGGCCACGACGCGCTGGCTACTGCCGCCGCCAGCACGTTGTGCGACACCGTGGTGGCGGCGATCGTTGGCGCCGCAGGGCTGGATTCCACCCTGGCCGCCGCGCACGCCGGCAAACGGCTGCTACTGGCGAACAAGGAATCCATCGTCATGGCCGGCACGCTGCTGTTGCAGGCGGTAGCCGCGGGCGGTGGCGCACTGATTCCGGTTGATTCCGAACACAACGCGATCTTCCAGTGCCTGCCCGGGGGCCGGCCGCCGCTGGGGCAGAGCGGGGTGCGAAAGTTGATACTCACGGCTTCGGGCGGCCCGTTCAGGGGGCGTACCCGCAAGCAACTGGCCACGATCACCCCCGAGCAGGCCTGCAAACACCCGAACTGGGTGATGGGTCGCAAGATCTCGGTGGACTCGGCCACCTTGATGAACAAGGGCCTCGAAGTGATTGAGGCTCACCACCTGTTCGGCGCGCCGGCCGACGCGATCGAGGTCGTGGTGCATCCGCAGAGCCTGGTGCATTCGATGGTCGAGTATGTCGACGGTTCGGTGCTCGCCCAGCTGGGCAACCCCGACATGCGTACGGCCATCGCCCACGCACTGGCCTGGCCGGAGCGGGTTGAGGCGGGAGTTGCCTCACTGAACCTGGCCGCCTGCGCACCCCTGCAATTCGAGCCCCCGGATCTGATCACGTTCCGCTGCCTGGCCCTCGCCTTTCAGGCACTGCGCGCTGGTGGCGACGCGCCAGCAATCCTGAATGCGGCCAATGAAGTCGCGGTGGAGGCTTTCCTGGCCGGTGCGCTGCCCTTCCTGGCCATCTCCGACGTCGTCGAGGCCGTACTTGCGGAACTGCCAGCGCTGGCTGTGGTCGATGTTCCGACGCTTGGGGAACGAGACCGCCTCGCCCGCGAGGCCGCCCGTCGCGTCCTGCGCAACGCTTGCTGATATTCTTGCCCCGATCACCTTTATCCACGGTACTTGATGACTTCCTTTTTTGGCTCGGTGTTCTGGTTGCTGGTCACGCTTGGCGTGCTGGTCACCTTCCATGAATTTGGCCACTACTGGGTCGCGCGTCGTTGTGGCGTCAAGGTGCTGCGGTTTTCGGTCGGCTTCGGCAACGCCATCTGGAAGCGGGTCGGCCGTGACGGCACCGAGTACCAGATCGCAGCGATCCCGCTGGGCGGTTATGTCAAGATGCTCGATGCGCGCGAAGGCGATGTCGATCCCGCCTTGCGCGACCAGGAGTTCACCGGCAAATCGGTATGGAAGCGCATTGCGATCGTGGCCGCAGGGCCGGGCTTCAACTTGATCTTCACCATCGCCGCATTCTGGCTGATGTTCATGCTCGGCCGCCCGGACGTGGCCCCGGTGGTAACTGCGGCGCCGCAGAGCATGGCCGCCAAGGCTGGCATCCAGGCCGGTGACCGCATCCTCAGCATCGACGGACAGGCAGTCAGCACCTGGACTGATTCGATGGACCTCGTGGCCAACGCCCTGCTCGGCCGCACGCCGCTGAAGCTTACCGTCAGCGGGAGCGACGGCCAGCCGCGGCACGTGCTGCTACCGTTGAACGAGCTGCCGCCGGGGAAGGATATCGGCCAGTACATGGACGAACTCGGGCTGCAACCATCGCCGCCGCCGGCTATTGCCGCCACTGTCGTGCCTGGCAAACCGGCCGCGCTTGCCGGCATGCGTGTGGATGACCGTATCATCAGCGTCAACGGTCAGCCGGTAGAAAACTATGCCGTGCTGCAAAAACTGATACCCGCGGAGGCAAGCAAGTCCCCTCATCTGTCGGTGTCCATCTTGCGCGACAACAAGCCCATGACCTTGAAGGTGGATGCGCAGCGCGAAGCATTGGCGGGTCAGCCGGTGAACTGGGTGATCGGCGTAGGCGCGCCAGCTGCCGAAAAGGTCACCCTGCGCTACGGCCCCATCAGGGCCCTGGCTGCCTCACTGAGCACCACCTGGCACAATGCCGCGCAGACCTTCAACATGCTGGGCAAGATGTTGACCGGCCAGGCGTCGACCAGGAACCTGTCCGGGGTGATCGGGATTGCCTCGGTGGCCAACGCCTCAGCCCATATGGGGTTGTCCTGGTTCCTGCAGTTTCTCGCGCTGGTGTCGCTCAGCCTGGCTATCCTCAACCTGCTGCCCATCCCGATCCTGGATGGCGGACACCTGCTGTATTATGTTGTCGAGTTGGTCAAGGGCAGTCCGGTCAGCGAACAGATGATGGTCGTCGGTCAGTACATCGGGCTGGCGTTGCTGTTCAGTCTGATGGGGCTGGCGTTTTACAACGATATCCATCGCATGCTGCTGTCGTGACACGGATGCTTGACGACATCAGCCTGTCGAGAACACGGCTGTCTGCGCCTGCCGGAGCGCGGCGTAGTGTTGTGCCACTGGATGCATGCCCGCCAGGGTGTGCTGATTCTCTTTCGAGGCAGGGCTCGTCCCTGCCTCATGCGTTGATCGGGGCGGCCGCGCTGGCCGCTCCATCGAAATAACCAACGGAACCGACGATGAAGCGTATCGCCGCGCTGATCCTGCTTGCCTCCCTCTCCGCCAATGCGCTCGCGTTCGACCCCTTTGTGGTCTCGGACATCCGCATTGACGGTCTCAGCCGTATTTCGGCCGGCACGGTGTACAACTACCTGTCGGTGAACAAGGGCGACAAAATTACCAACGCTGATGCCCAACGCGCCATCCGCGCGCTGTACCAGACCAAGTTCTTCAGTGATGTGGAGCTCGATCGCGAAGGCAACATCCTGGTGATCAAGGTGGTCGAACGGCCGTCGATCGCCAAGCTGACGATCCGCGGCAACAAGGACATCAAGACTGACGACCTGAAAAAGGGCCTCAAGCAGATCGGCCTGTCCGAAGGCGAGACCTTCGACCGTCTCGCCGTCGACAACGTGCAACGGGAGCTGATCCGGCAGTACTACAACCGTGGCAAGTACAACGTGTCGGTGATTCCTCACGTGACCAGGCTCGATCGCAACCGGGTTGCCATCGACATCGAGATTCGCGAGGGCAAGGCAGCCAAGATCGAGGAAATCAACATCCTCGGCAATCACGCCTTTACCGACAGGGAAATCCGCAAGGATTTCGAGTCTGGCACGCCGAACCTGATGTCCTGGTACTCGAAGAACGATCAGTACTCGCGCGAAAAGCTCTCCGGCGATCTGGAAAAGCTGCAGTCGTACTACATGAATCGCGGCTACGCCGACTTCGGCGTCGACTCCACCCAGGTAGCCATCTCCCCGGACAAACGGTCGATGTATATCGACACGTCGATCAAGGAAGGCGACGTTTACAAGGTCTCCGACGTCAAGCTCCTGGGTGATCTGGTTCTGCCCGAGACAACCATCCGCCAACTGGTGTTCATCAAGAGCGGCGAGACGTTCAATCGCGCGGCGGTCGAGGACAGCACCAAGGCAATCAAGGCGGTGCTGGCCAACCTTGGCTATGCCTTCGCCAAGGTCACCCCGATTCCGAAACTGGACAAGAAAAAACATACAGTCGAGCTGACACTGTATGTGGAACCTGGTCAGCGCGTGTACGTACGCCGGGTGATCTTCGCCGGCAATACCCGCACCGAAGACAACGTGCTGCGCCGCGAAATGCGCCAACTGGAGGGCTCCTGGTATTCGCAGGCCGCGATCGATCGATCCAAGATCCGCCTGCAACGGCTGGGCTACTTCAAGAAAGTCGATATTGAGAAAAAATTGGTGCCGGGCACTCAGGATCAAGTGGATGTATCGGTCAAGGTCGAGGAGCAATCCGCCGGCAGCGTGCAGTTCGGCGTGGGCTATTCGCAGTACTCCGGCATCATCCTGAATGCGTCGCTGACCCAGAACAATCTGTTCGGCACCGGCGACAGCTTCTCGGTCAGTGGCTCGCGCAGCACCTACCAGACCAGCATGGGCCTCAACTACTACAACCCCTACCTGACTGATAACGGCATAGGCATCGGTTACAGCCTCAACTATTCAAATTCCAACTACGGCAACACCACCTTCGCCGACTACAGCACCAGTGCGAAAAGTTTCTCCACCTATCTGGGCATACCGGTCACCGAGACCGATGCGGTTCGCGTGGGTCTTGGCATCAGCAGCAACAAGGTCAACCTGATTCCGGGTTACAGCCCGCAGATGCTGCTTGATTACCAGAACCAGATTGGCAACAAGACAATCCATTCATGGACTGGCACGCTGGGCTGGAATCACGACACCCGCAACGGTTATTGGGCGCCAACCCGGGGCGGCCTGATCTCGGCTTCCACCGACGTGGCGCTGCCGGGCTCGACAGTGCAGTACTGGAAGCTGACCGCGGAGGCCAATCACTACTGGCCCATCGGCAAGGGATTTGTACTGTACCTGGATGGCCAGATCGGCTATGGCAAAACCTACGGCAGTAACGGCATCAGCGACGCCAGTTTCAACGCCTTGAAGACCGCCACCGATGCAGCCACACCCGGCTACAACATGCAGGACATGCGCCAGGACTTCCCGTTTTTTGCCAACTTCTATTCTGGTGGTGTCCGCGACGTACGCGGCTTCCAGGACAACACATTGGGACCGCGTGTCTGCATCGACGGCAGCACGCCAACCGCCAACGGCTCGTGCGGCGCCAGCGGCTACTTTGCGCAGCCCATCGGCGGTGCCTTCAAGGTTCTAGGCACGGCGGAGGTATATATCCCGCTGCCCTTCCTCAAAGACGTGAACACCGCGCGCGTGTCCGTGTTCACTGACGTCGGCAACGCCTACAAGAATTTTCAGAGCTTCGACGCCAGCACCCTGCGTGCATCGGCAGGCATCTCGTTGCACTGGCAGGCGCCGATCGGTCCGCTGATCATCAGTCTGGCCGTGCCGTTCCGCACCCAGCCATCGGATGGCCACTACGAGGAACGGCTCCAGTTCACCTTCGGCAGCCAGTTCTGATCGAGCCCGGAGGAATTCCCTGAAACCCGGAAAGCGCGGCTAGCCCGCGCTTTCCTTTGCCGGTCGGCAGCAGGCTTCCACCAGGAGCCTGCCTGACTTTGGGAGGCCGCTCTGCGAATCCGTGGTTGCGGTCCGCTGCCCGTCGATCCTTTGATTCTAGAAAATCCAGGAGCCGGCAAGTCGTCATGAAACCGGCCCCATTACGCCGATTATTCGACGAGGCCAGCCAAGACCAAGCAGACTCCCATGGCTGGCAACGCCTACAATGGCCGGCAAAGTCCGGAGCAAGCATGAGCGTAATTCAGTACACGGCGATCGAACTGGCCGAGCGGTTTGAGCTTGTCGTCAAGGGCGACGGCACGCGATTGATTGATGGCGTCGGCACATTGGCCGGGGCCAGCCCAAGTCAGCTGACTTTCCTCTCCAACAGCAAGTATGCGAACCAGCTGGCCGCCACCCGCGCCGGTGTCGTGGTGCTGCGCGAGGCAGATTCCACCGACTGCCCAGCAACCGCCCTGATCGCCAGAGATCCTTACGTCACCTACGCGAAAATCGCCGCCTTGTTCGAGCACTTGCCAGCTGCGCCGGCCGGGATACATCCGAGCGCGGTCGTTGCCGCCTCCGCCCGCGTCAGCAGCAGCGCCAGCATTGGTCCCGGCTGCGTGATCGAAAACGGCGCCGTGATCGAGGACGGTGTCATTCTCGGACCGCACTGCATCATCGGCGAGCACTGCACGGTCGGCGCCCAGTCACGACTGGTCGCGCGAGTGACCCTGGTCACCCGGGTCACACTTGGCCGACGCGTGCTGGTGCACCCCGGCGCCGTGATCGGTTCGGATGGTTTCGGGCTTGCCTTCGATCGAGATCACTGGATCAAGCTGCCGCAGCTCGGCGGCGTGCGCATCGGTGATGACTGCGAAATCGGCGCCAACACCACCATCGACCGCGGCGCGCTGGACGATACCGTGCTTGAGGAGGATGTCAGGCTGGACAACCAGATCCAGATTGCTCACAACGTGCACGTTGGCGCGCATACCGCCATGGCTGGCTGCGCGGCAGTCGCCGGCAGTGCGACGATCGGCCGCTACTGCATGATCGGCGGCAACGCGGGCGTGTTGGGTCATCTCGAGGTGGCTGATCGGGTTACCATTACAGCCAAGAGTCTGGTTACCCGCTCCATTCGTGAACCAGGCGAATATTCATCGGGCGTACCGCTGCAGGAGAATCTCCAGTGGCGCAAGAATGCGGCACGCTTCAAGCATCTGGACGAGTACGCGCGCCGGTTGTCGGCGCTGGAAAAGGACAGCGACAATGAGTAAAAAAACAGACTTCATGACGATGCCCATCAACGTGGAGCAGATCCAGCAACTGTTGCCGCATCGCTATCCGTTCCTGTTGGTGGATCGGGTCATTGAGATCGTGCCCGACGTCAGTGTGGTTGCCGTGAAGAACGCGACCATCAATGAACCGTTTTTCCAGGGCCACTTCCCTGGCCACGCCGTGATGCCCGGCGTGCTGATCATCGAGGCAATGGCACAGGCGGCCGGTCTGCTGACACAGATCTCCCGCCACCTCAAGGGTGACGAGAGCAGTGCCTTGTTCTACCTGGTCAAGGTCGACAATGCCCGTTTCAGCGCACCGGTGATTCCCGGCGACCAGTTGCGTCTGGAGGTCACCCAGAAGCGTCTCGTACGGGGCATGGGCTTGTTCGTGGCGCGAACCCTGGTCGACGGCAAGGAAGTGGCTACCTGCGAACTGATGTGTGCTGCGAGGGCCGGCAAATGATCCATCCCACCGCGCTGATTGATCCCGCCGCCGTCATCGGCGCCAACGTCAGCATCGGTGCCTATAGCGTGATCGGCGCTGACGTGGAAATTGGTGAGGGTACCGTGATCGGGCCGCACGTGGTGGTCGACGGCCCAACCCGCATCGGACGTGACAACCGCATCACCCAGTTTGCCTCGCTCGGCGGCGCCCCGCAGGACAAGAAATTTTCCGGCGAGCGTACCGAACTGGTCATCGGCGACCGCAACCTGATCCGCGAATTCGTCACCATCAATCGTGGCACCGGTGACGGCGGCGGTGCCACCCGTATCGGCAACGACAACTGGCTGCTCGCCTACGTGCATATCGCGCACGACTGCCAGCTGGGCAACCACGTGGTGTTCTCCAACTATGCCGCGCTGGCCGGACACGTCGAGGTGGGCGACTGGACGGTGTTTGCCGGCTATTCCGGCGCGCACCAGTTCTGCAAAATCGGCGCTCACGCCTTCATCGGCATGGGCTGCCTGGTCGGTCATGATGTGCCGCCCTTCGTGACCATGGCCAATGAGCAGCAGGGCCGACCACGCGGGATCAACAGCGAGGGACTTAAGCGTCGCGGCTTCGATGCCGCCCGCATTGCGGCGATCAAGCGCGCTTACCGCACCTTGTACATGGCGGGGTTGTCATTGCCCGAGGCACGCGAAAAGCTGACCGGGCAGGGGCGGGAAAGTGAAGACGTGCGCGCGATGCTCGAGTTTCTGGACCACAGCGAGCGGGCGCTGGCACGCTGAGATGCGCGCAGCGCATGGCGGCGAACCACACCGGCACACCTGCTCTTGCTCGGGCTGAATCATGTCGGCTGCTGAAGCAAGTCCCCCCCCTTTGATCGCCATCCTCGCCGGCGAAGACTCCGGCGACCAGCTCGGCGCCGACCTGATCGTTGCCCTGCGCCAGCGCTATCCCGGCGCGCGTTTCGCAGGCATCGGCGGTGCGCGCATGCAGGCGCAGGGGTTTGAATCCTGGCACGAGATCCACGAACTTTCGCTGTTCGGCTTCAGCGAGGTCGTCCGCCACCTGCCGCGCCTGCTGCGCCTGCGCAAGTCGCTGGTGGCGCGCCTGCTGAAAGCGCACCCGGCCGTGGTGATCGGCATCGACGCGCCGGACTTCAACCTCGGCGTGGAAAAGCGACTGAAACAAGCCGGACTGCGCACGGTGCACTATGTCAGCCCGTCAGTCTGGGCGTGGCGTGAGAAACGCGCCGAGAAAATTGGCCGCAGTGCCCACCGCGTGCTATGCCTGTTTCCGATGGAGCCTGCCATCTATGCCAGACACGGCATCGATGCGCGCTTTGTGGGACACCCGCTGGCCGACCGCTTCGCGTTTGTCCCGGACCGGGTCGGCGCGCGCGACGTGCTGAACATACCGCAGCAGGCGCCGGTGCTGGCTGTGCTGCCTGGCAGCCGCCGCTCCGAGGTCGCACGGTTGGGCCAGATTTTCCTCGACGCCGCAGCCCAGGTTGCCGCGGCGCTGCCGGGGCTGCGTATCCTGATACCGGCCGCCAACCCGCAGGTGCATGCCCAGTTGAAACAGTTGCTGGCCCAGGCGCCCCGTGGCGCGTTCGGCCCGCTGTTGCTGGAAGGCCATGCGCATGAGGTCATGCTGGCCGCTGACGTGGTACTGCTGGCTTCGGGCACCGCCACGCTGGAGGCGATGCTGGCGAAGCGTCCGATGGTGGTGGGCTATCGCGTCACGCCCACCAGCTATCGCATCGCGCGCGCACTGAACATGCTGAAGACCGACATCTATTCGCTGCCCAATATCCTGGCCCGCGCCGCCGGCGTCGGTGGCAGCCTGCTGGTACCCGAGCTGATGCAGGAAAACTGCACGGCGCCCCGGCTGGCGGCGGCCACCGTGGCACTGTTCCAGGACGACGAACGACGTGCCGAGATCGTGGCGGCGTTCGAACGATTGCATCGCGACCTGCGCGGTGACCTCGAAGGTCATGCAGGAGAGCGGGCCGCCGCGGCGATCGCCGGGTTGATCGATGAAGACGTTGCTGGTGGCTAGGCTTTCCAGCAGCACCAGCCCCTCATCTTCGCAAGGAGGGAGCCTCCCCGGGCCGCCCTCCTCTTCCCATTACAGCAAGCATGCGAATGAGCCAGGGCTGCTAGTCGCAGGCGTCGACGAGGCCGGTCGCGGCCCGTTGGCAGGCCCGTTGGCAGTCGCCGCCGTGATCCTCGATCCAGATCGACCCATTGCCGGCCTCAACGACTCGAAGAAGCTCAGCGAGGCCAGGCGCGAAGCCTTGTATCCGCAGATCATCGAGCGCGCCTTGGGCTACTGCATCGTGCTGATCGAACCGCCGGAAATCGACCGGCTCAATATCTTCCAAGCCACCATGGCTGGCATGAGTCGCGCCGTCGCTGGGCTGTCACCGGCAGCGCAGCATGCGCTGATCGACGGCAACAAGCTGCCCGGAGACCTGCCCTGCCCCGGCCGCGCCATCGTCGGCGGTGACGCGCTGGAACCTGCGATCAGCGCCGCCTCGATCCTGGCCAAGGTCACCCGCGACCGGCTGATGGTGGCGCTCGATGCGACGCATCCGGGCTACGGTTTCGCTGTGCACAAAGGCTATCCAACCCCGGCGCATCTGGCCGCACTGCAACGGCTCGGCCCCTGCTCGCAGCATCGCCACAGCTTCGCGCCGGTACGATCCATGCTGACCCAAGGCGTACTGTTCTGACCTGCGCAGGCCTGCCATGCCAACGCCGCCCAGGCCATAAGTACCTGCAACTTCGCATGCCCCTGGCGCATCTATGGCAGCAGGACTCGCCATTCGCACGGAGGCGTTCAACACGCCGGCCTGGTCCTGAGCGGAATCGACCCGGCGATCGCAGGAGTCACGTCATGACACTGAAAGAACATACGCAAGCGGCACATCCGGCAAAGCTCATTCCTCACATCGACAAGCCAAGAGCGGTCGAGGCGGAGTCCACGCCGCGCCGCCCGCACACTGACTACGACCTTCAACCTCTGCGTGTGAGCAGTCTCGATCACTACGTCGAAGCGGACGCCAGCGACCGCTTCGACGTCCATTGAGTAGCACGTGGCCGATTGATTCCGCTGCGGTATCGAAGGCCGCGAGATGTGCTGGCAGCGTTCACGCCACCCTGCCCGGCGCGAGGCAACGGCGGCGATTCGATGATCTGCTGGTGCACCGGCATGGGTTCGCGCAAAGCCCGCGCAAGTCAATCTTGCCGCTGGGACAGCGGCCCGGTAGCCTGCGTGGACTCACCGCGTAAACCTGCATGACCGTCTGCTATACCCACCTGCACCTGCACAGCGAATATTCGCTGGTCGATTCGACCATCCGCATCAAGGCGCTGGTCGCCGCCTGCGTGCGCGACGGCATCCCGGCGATGGCGTTGACCGACGAATGCAACATGTTTGCGCTGGTGAAGTTCTACAAGGCGTGCAGTGCCGCCGGGATCAAGCCGATCGGCGGTTGCGACCTGCGTATCTCGTCGCTGGACGACCCGCGTCCGTGGCGACTTACCCTGCTGTGCCAGAACCGCGACGGCTATCTCAACCTGTCACGCCTGGTCTCGCGAGCGTGGCAGGAAGGCCAGCACAGCGGCCGCGCCCTGGCGGATGCCGGCTGGTTGCACGGCGAAGCCTGCGTGGGGCTGATTGCCTTGCTTGGCCGCGAAAGCGAAGTGGCGCGCATCGCACTGAACCGGGGTACCGAGGCCGCGCTGGCGAAGCTGCGCCCGCTGGCACGGCTGTTCCCCGACCGGCTTTATCTCGAGCTGACCCGCTGCGGCCGCGAGGGCGAGGAAAACTGGAATACTGCTGCCCTGGCGCTGGCTGCCGAACTCGGCTTGCCGGCGCTTGCCAGCAACGATGTGCGCTTTCTCAAGCAGGACGACTTCGACGCACACGAGGCACGCGTGTGCATCAACCAGGGCCGCGTGCTGGCCGACCCCAAGCGGCCACGCGACTACAGCGACCAGCAATACCTGAAAACACCGGCGCAGATGGCCGAGCTGTTCGCCGACCTGCCCGAGGCGCTGGAGAACACCGTCGAGCTGGCCCGACGCTGCAATCTGGA
>Ga0307375_10001202_pt1 | contig 28853 bp, 26 predicted proteins | sample TR1MG_FD_202531 | JGI IMG/M metagenome (GOLD analysis project Ga0307375, IMG submission 202531) | Soil microbial communities from Risofladan, Vaasa, Finland - TR-1 | ecosystem: Environmental > Terrestrial > Soil > Coastal area > Acid sulfate soil | place: Finland: Risofladan, Vaasa | collected...
GCCGGTAAGCGGATCAATGGCGCTGAGAATATCTCTTACTTCCTGATGCAACCGCCACATCTGCCATTCAAGCAGGTGTGATTGCTCCATGAAAGCATCGAAAACGCTTTGTTCAATTGGCGAGGCGCCTTGAGGCTGCCCCAATAGAATCGATGCGTAAGTGCGCACCGCCTGAAGGTGTTTGGCTATACCTGAATAAGCCGGAAGCACATTTAGAAAACGGGTCGCGCCGTCGCCGGTATACCATTTTTCAAAATCCTGCCAGCCACAATGAATATCTTCCGGAAAAGTAGCCAAGCTGCGCGGGCCACAGGCGATCCGTGACAGCAATGCCTTCGCCCACCCGTTATAGTGGTGCTTAGCCTGCTCGAGCTGGGCTATAATGTCGCTTATTTCGGCAGGTGTCAGACGGGAAAGCGGCACAGCAACTACCTGTCTTGAATGGTTAAATTTGGTTGCCGGAAAACGGTTCATTTATGGGCGCCATATGCCCTGAGCTTTTTCTTCATCGCGCCATTAAGCAGCGCTTCCCAACCGTGCAGACAGCACTTTCACGAATCACAATCCATGCTGTTAACGCGGTCACATTGATCCGTCCATTCACGTCATTCCCCCAAAAGTGTCTGGTATGACATGGCCGGGTTATTGCCAACCCGAAGTCGAAAATTGCCGTTTCAAGGAGACAAGTCCGGCATGCAGGTTTATTTACATAACGCCTCGACACGACTGAAACTAATGCCGTGCTCGGCGGTCATCATTAAATATGATACTTGTGGTTACTAACAATAGCAACCATCAGTTACTAACCTGTGCGCAGGTTTCCAGAAAATGGAAACCATGAACGAAAAACAGGCATTTAGCGAACGGCTGCTACAAGCAATGCGTCAGGCTAAAATTCAGGTAAGAAGCCCGACCCGGTTAACCTTGGAATTCAATCTGCGTTACACCGGCAAACCCGTTACGACACAAGCCGTAAGAAAATGGCTATTGGGCGGGGCAATTCCGTCCCAGGACAAGATTTTCACCTTGGCCAAATGGCTGAGCGTTTCCACAGAATGGTTACGTTTTGGGGAAACCACTTATACAAACAGGGGGGTGGAGAATAGAATTTACGCGGATCAGGATAGACAAAACTATCTCGTAGGCGATACTGAATTGTGCTCGAACATCAATAAGTTAAATGACGAGCACAAAAAAATTATTCGGGAAATGGTGCTAACCTTATTACGGCTGGAGAAATAAAGAAATGGCACCCTGCGCCGTGTATGGGATAGCCACAAAGGCAGCCGATTTTCAATGATGGGCATGATCCTCGTCCTCGCCGTCGATATCAAGCGGCCATAGCTGGTGGGAGTCCAGCAATAGCCGGTAGCGGGTTTCGGCCGCATCCAGGCGCGCCAGCGAGGCGGCCAGATTGGCTTCCAGCGCCTGCCGGCGCGCCGTCAGCACTTCCGGCAGCCCCATCTCGCCTAGCGCATAGGCACGCGCCATCAGCTCGGCGTTGCCGCGCATCTTGTCGGCGGCGCTCTGGGCGCTTTGCCAGCCGCCGTAGGCGGCCTGGGCCGCCGCAAAGCTGTTGACCGCCTCGGCAGTGACCTTTCGCAAGATGGCCGCCTCGCGCTGTGCCGCCATCTCCGCCAGCGCCCTGCTTTCATCCGCCCGGGCCGAGCGCGCCCCGCCGGGGAAGGGCATCGACACATGCAGGCCGACAATGTGCTCGGCACCGTCGCGCTCGCCGCCGAAACGCAGCCCTACGGTGGGATCGGGAAGTTTGTCGGCAGAAGACCGCTCCGAGTGCAGCCGCCCCAGTGCCGCCTCGTTGCGCGCCACGCTAAGCTCGTGGTTGTGCCTGAGGATTTCTTCCTTCCAGTATTCCAGCCCCTGCTGTAAAGGCACAGGAGCCGATGCAGGCACCGATGTCGGCAGGGGAATGACTGGAAAGCGCTGACCGAGCTCGTTGGCGGCTACCTGCTGACGCAGCCTGGCCTGGTACAGTGCGCTTTCCGCCTGCGCCACGGCGGCCTCGGCAAGGTCGCTTTCCAGCCGCGGCGCATCGCCCGCACGCACCCGCTTGGCGACGATTCCCGCCTGATTCTTCAGCAGCTCCACTTGATCCGTCCATTGCTGCGACTGAGCCCGCTCCCTGTTCCAGGAAAACCAGGCCTTCAGCAGGACGCGCCCCGTTTCATGCAGCGCATCGCCATACATGGTTTGCGAACGCGCCACCTCAACATTGCCCATCTTGCCGTCGAGCGCGGCCTTGCCGGGCAGGCGGATCGCCCGCTCCAGCCCGACGTCCCACTCCCGGTAACGCTCGTCGGGATTGACGCTGCGCCGCTGCCCCATCAGACGCAGGGTGACCTCATGCTCGCCCGCCTGCAGGCGCTGGCGCACCGCCTCTCCGACCTTGATGCCGGCCTGGGCGGCCAGCACATCCGGGCTGTTCCTGATCGCTGCCTCGACGGCTGCCGGCGGCGGCAGGTCGGGATAATTGGCCAATGTCTCAGCCGCCATTGCAGGCAAGGAGGCCGAGAGCAGGAATAAACCTAAAAACGGCAACTGCTTAACCGCAGAGGCGCAGAGACGCAGAGAAATAAATGGGTTACAACAATCCCTCCAAATGGGTAAGGTCACACTACACCATAACTTATGGTTTTTCCTCTGCTCCTCCGCGTCTCTGCGGTTCAATTGTTTTTTTTTGAATAAAAATATCCTGCTCATGCGAACCTCCCGAATTCATTGATCGGCGCAATCCAGTAGGCAATCTCCCGGCTCGGCAGGGATTCCTTGAAATGGGCAATCAGCGTTTGCGCATCCTCGTGATCCATCACCACTTCCATCTTCACCCGGTGCGCCCGGCCGCGCACCTGCTCGTTGACGCTGTGGTAGACGGCAACCTGCCCGTGCCCCTCCACCTCGTAAGTGGTAAAACCGCTTGCCAGCTCGGGGTGTTCGAGCAGGTGGTCGATCATGTGGTCTTCCAGCCCCTTGGGAAAAACGATGGTCAGGCAACAATCGGGTTGTTTCATTTCTTCTCCTCTCTTGCGCCCTTCAGGGTGCCGACCACGCCGAACCGCCGGTAGAGCAGCGGCAGGATGATCAATGTCAGCAGTGTCGAACTCAGCAATCCGCCGATCACCACGATCGCCAACGGCTTCTGGATCTCGGAACCGGGGCCGCTGGCGAAGAGCAGCGGGATCAGGCCGAAAGCGGTGATGCTGGCGGTCATCATCACCGGCCGCAGGCGCCGCCTGGCGCCTTCCACCACCACGGAGGCGATGTCCATGCCCTGCTCCCGCAGCTGGTTGAAATAGCTCACCATCACCACGCCATTCAGCACCGCAATACCGAGCAGGGCGATAAAGCCGACCGAGGCCGGCACCGACAGGTATTCGCCTGAAAGCCACAGCGCCCACACCCCGCCGATCAGGGCGAATGGGATGTTGGCAAAGACCAGCCATGCCTGGCGCATTGAACCGAAGGTGGCGAACAGCAGCAGGTGGATCAGGCCCAAGGCGACGGGAACCACGATGGTGAGCCGCGCCGCGGCGCGCTGCTGATTCTCGAACTGGCCGCCCCAGGTGAGGCTATAGCCGGCCGGCGACGGCGCCTGTTTCTCCACCGCCAGCTTCGCTTCCTCGACGAAACCGACGAGGTCGCGGCCGCGCACGTTGGTTTGCACCACCGCGTAGCGCTGCGAGTTTTCACGGTCGATCTTGACCGGGCCATCCACCCGCTTGAGGTGAGCCACGCTAGCCAGAGGCACACTCTGGCCGGAAGGCAGGGTCAGGCGCAGGTCGGCGAAAACCGCCGGAATATCGCGCACGGCATCGCTGCCGCGCAGCAGAACCGGCGTGCGCCGCACGCCTTCCAGCACTATACCCAGCACCTGGCCTTCGAGTTGAGAGCGCAATGTATTGCCGATCTCTTCCACCGACAGGCCCATGCGCCCGGCGGCAAGACGGTCGATCTCGATTTTCAGATACTGCACCCCCTCATTCATCACCCGGTAAACGTCCTCGCTGCCCTTGACGGCCTTGAGCACGGTCTCGACTTTTTCTGCTTGCTGGTTGAGGGTGGCAAGATCGGGGCCGAAAATCTTCACCGCCACGTCGCCGCGCACGCCGATGACCATCTCCGACACTCGCATGTCGATCGGCTGGGTGAAGCTGTGGGCGACGCCGGGGAAGTCCTTGAGCACCTTCCTGAGTTCGTCGGTGAGCCATTCCTTGTCCGGCTTGCGCCACTGGTCGCGCGGCTTCAGCACCAGGAAAGTATCGGTCTGGTTAAAGCCCATCGGGTCGAGGCCGAGCTCGTCCGATCCGACCCGCGCAACAACGCCCTTCACCTCCGGCACTTTTTCCATGATCGCGCGCTGAATTTTCAGGTCGAGCTGGAAGCTGTTCTGAAGGTTGATCGAAGGCAGCTTCTCGATGCCGATAATGATGTCGCCCTCGTCCATCGTCGGCATGAAGGTCTTGCCGATCAGGGGATAAACCGCCACCGTCAAGGCCAGCGCCGCCACCGCACCGATGGCCACCAATTTCCCATGCCTGAGCGCCCAGTCGAGCGCGGGCATGTAGGCCGCAGTGAGCTTGCGCACCAGCCACGGGTCGTCGTGGCCGCTTTGCTTCAGCATATAGGTTGCCAGCACCGGAATCACGGTAAGCGACAGGATCAGCGAACCGGCCAGCGCGAACACGATGGTCAGCGCCACCGGGATGAACAGCTTGCCTTCCAGCCCTTGCAAGGTCAGCAGCGGCAGGAACACCACGATGATAATCACCACGCCCGAGGCCACCGGCATTACCACTTCCTTGACCGCCCGGAAAATCACGTGCAGATGCGGGATATTCTTCGCGCTCCGGTCGTGTGCGAGATGGGAAACCACGTTCTCCACCACCACCACGGAAGCATCCACCAGCATACCGATCGCAATGGCGAGGCCGCCCAGGCTCATCAGATTGGCCGACATGCCGAACAAGCGCATCAGAATGAAGGTGAACAGTGCCGCCAGCGGAAGCGTTACTGCCACCACGATGGCGGCGCGCAGGTTGCCGAGGAACAGCAGGAGCAGGATCACCACCAGCACGATCGCTTCCAGCAGCGCCTTGGAAACCGTGCCGACGGCGCGTTCCACCAGGCTGCCGCGGTCGTAGAAAATTTCGGTCTTGACGCCGGGCGGGAGCGATGGCGCGATCTCCTTCAGTCGCGCCTTGACGCCGTTCACCACCATGCTTGCGTTGGCGCCTCGCAAGCCCAGCACCAGCCCTTCCACCGCTTCGCCCTTGCCGTCCTTGGTGACGGCGCCGTAGCGGCTCAGGTGACCGAAGCGCACCGTTGCCACGTCGCTCACGCGCACCACCTGGCCATCGCGGCTGGCGATGACGATGGTGCGCAGGTCGTCGAGGTTCTTGATTGCCCCCTCGCTACGCACCAGCAGCACTTCCTCGCCGTCCTTGAGGCGGCCCGCGCCATCATTGCGATTGTTGGTCTCCAGCGCCTTTTGCAACTGTTCGAGCGAAACGCCGCGCGCCTGCAAGGCCGCGTTGTCCGGCATCACCTCGAAGCTGCGCACAAACCCGCCCAGGGTGTTGACGTCCGCCACGCCCGGCAGGGTACGCAGCGCCGGGCGGATCACCCAGTCAAGCAGGGAGCGCCGTTCCAGCGGGGTGAGGTCACCGCCCTCGATGGTGAACATCAGCATCTCGCCGAGCGGGGTAGTGATCGGCGCCAGGCCGCCGCTGACGCCGGCGGGCAAATCTTTCATCACGCCGGAAAGGCGCTCCGCCACCTGGTTGCGCGCCCAGTAAATGTCGGTGCCGTCCTCGAAATCGATGGTGATGTCGGTGAGGGCGTACTTCGACACCGAGCGCAGAATTTTCTTGTAGGGGATGCCCAGGAGCTCCACCTCGATCGGCGCCACGATGCGCGATTCGACCTCCTCCGGCGTCATCCCCGGCGCCTTGATAATGACCTTGACCTGGGTCGATGAAACGTCGGGAAAAGCATCGATCGGCAGCTGCTTGAAGGCCACCGCACCAGCTCCGATCAGCGCCAGAGTGGTCACGATCACCGCCAGCCGCTGGGTGAGGGCAAATTCGATTATCCGTGTCAGCATTATTCGCCCCCCGCCGCCAGCCCTTGCCACATCGCCTTGAGTGAAGCTGTGCCGCGCACGACGATGTGCTCGTCACCCTTGAATTCCGCGCTCACCACACTGCTCTCGGCAGTTTCGCCAGCCAGCTTCACCGGTCGGGCGAGAAAACCCGTCGCAGTCTGCACGAACACATAGGCTTGATCGCGCAGCCGCACCAGTGCGCTATTGGGTACATGCCAGTGCTTTTCACTAGCGTCGACGGCCAGCATGGCCTCGACGAACTGGCCCGGACGCAGATTCTCGGAACCCTGACGGATCTCGGCGCGCACCGTCACGGTCTGGCTGCCTTCCTCCACGCCACGACCGATTTGCGCCACTTTCCCGCTTGCCTGATAAGCCGGTACGCTGACCGTGGCGCCAGCCTTCAGGCCGGCAATCTGTGCAAGCGGCGCCTGGATTTCCAGCCACAGCGGCACGATCTGCGCCAGCTTGACCAATGGCGAGGCAGCCTCGATGCGCTGGCCCGGCACCGCCATCAATTCAAGCACCACACCGTTGACCGGAGCGGTGATCTCGATAGCGCCGGACATGACATGGCTCTTTTCCAGACGCTGCAACGCAGCTCCGCTCAGGCCCGCCAGGCCAAGAGCCTGGCGCCGCTCGGACAATGCCGCCACGGCCTCGGCCTGACGGCTCTTGGCGGCAAGATATCGGCTTTCGGCGATAATTCCTTCCTGGAACAATTTCTCGTCGCGGCTCAGGGAGTCTCGTGCCAGCTGTGCCTGCGTCGCCGCCTGCAGGAAGCCGCGCTGGATCTCGACCAGCCCCGGGCTTTGCAAACGGGCCAGAACCTGGCCCTTTTTTACCGCCTGATTGGGCGCCACCGACACGTTTTCCACCAACCCGGCGAGCGGTGCGGCTACGATGTGCAGCTGATGGTTCGGTATCACCACCCTCGCCGGCAACCCTTTTCCGGCTGTCGTGACAAAACTGGCGAGCGGCGCCGTGGCTACACCCATGGCCTTGGCCTGGGCCGGGGATAGGTTGATTTCATCGCCGGCGTAAAGCGGTGCTGCGACAAAAAATCCGCATAGCAGCAGCGCTTCCAGGGCAGCGCGCAAATCTTGCGCTTTCCGCATATCTGTCTCCTTGAAAAATCCGAATAAATTTCCTGCCGTTTCTCCAGCGAGACCGACAGAAAGATTCTGAACCAGCTACCTTAAGGGATGCTTAAACGAGCGCAGGCGGCGCCTGGGCTGGAGGTGGCCCGGCCTGGAAGGGCATATAGGGAAGTATAGAAGATGAAGCGATAGCAACAACATAAGTCGAATACTGCACAGTCAACCATGGTGTGGCCGGCGGCGCCCCGGCGAAGCCGTCGTTGGCGGAGTCGCGCCTGAATTCACTGGCGGCACCCACCACGGGAGAGTCACTCGAGTTGGCCTTGAGTTCCAGTTCATGCGCCGAATGGGAAGCTGATAATTCCAGTCCATAGTCATGAACATGCACATGGGACGTCACGTGCAGTCCGCCGGCATGGGCATGCAAAAGCGGCACCAGACATTGCAGAAACGTCAGAACCAGAAGCAGGCAGTAATTTTTGGTATTCTTTCTCACGGCCGCATTCTAATCGCGAATTCAACGAGCGGCAATTTTTTGGCTCTTCGCAAATCCAGACGAAGGGAGTTATGATGCGGCTAGGAGCCAGTTTCCCAGGTGTGCGGCATTCCGCGGCACGCGCCATTTGACACAGACGCCACCATGTTGCGCATTGATTTAATTACCTCTATTTCAGGCACACGGCTTGCATCAGGTCTATGAAAACTTTTTCGGATAAAGTGTTATGGGGCATCATAGTGTTGCTGGCCGCTGCCTTGGCCATCACGGCGGCGATCAAACTGTCGCCCTTGCTCAACCCGCCGCAAAAAATCAGCCTGCCGCTGAACACTGCTTGCGATCTGCAGCAGGGACCGTGCGCCACGTCGCTACCCGGCGGAGGACGCCTGGAACTCTCCCTGGAACCCCGGCCGATCCCGGTGCTGAAGCCGCTCAAGCTGCAAGTGCGGGCTACCGGCTTCAAGGCCGGTTCGGTGGAAGTGGATTTCGCCGGCGTGGACATGAAGATGGCTTTCAACCGTCCGCGCCTGGTGCCCGGCAAGGCTGGCCTGTTCACCGGAGAAGCCACGCTGCCGGTATGCGTACGCGACCAAATGGCCTGGCAGGCGACCGTACTGGTCGAGTCCGAGGGCAAGCGCATTGCGGTGCCATTCAGATTTGAAACGAAACGATAAAACCATGAAAAAAATTCTCGTCGGTATCATTGTGGCACTCAGCCTGCTGCTATTCTGGGCCATTTCGGCGTGGCAGCCCTCCGGCACCCAATCCGACATCCACTCTCCGCTCGGCCTGGCGGAAGCGCCCCGGGGCGGAGATTTCACCCTGCACTCGCCGAGCGGACCGCTGGCGTTGCATGATCTGAAGGGCAAGGTGGTGCTGCTGTATTTCGGTTATACCTTCTGCCCGGATATCTGCCCGACTTCGCTCGGTTTCACTTCCCAGGCGCTGGCCTCGCTCGACAAGGCCGAGCAGGAAAAGGTACAGATGCTGTTTGTCACGGTGGACCCGGAGCGTGACACGCTGGACAAGCTCAAGACCTACACCGCCTATTTTCACCCGCGAATCGTGGGCCTGAGCGGCACCCCGGAGGAAATCGCCAAAGTTGCGAAACTTTACGGCGCGAGTTATGCCAAGCAGAATACCGCCTCGGCCGGGGGCTACGTAGTCGACCATTCCGCATACACTTACGTCATTGCGCCCGACGGCAGCCTGTTCAAGACCCTCGATCACGGCACCCCGCCAGCGCAGGTTATCGAAGCGATCCGCGCCGCGATGAAGATGAGATAAATTTTATCAACCGAAGGAGAGAAGCATGACCACCAAGTTCCATTCCATCCGCATCGCCGCTTGCGTTCTGGCCACCCTGATTGCCGCCCCGGTACTGGCGGGTTCCGCCGCGGAGAGCGTCTCCGCCAACGAACCTTTCGTGCGCATGACGCCGCCCGGCACGACCAACTCCGGGGCATTCATGGTGCTCAAGAATGCCGACAGCAAGGATCACAAACTGGTCAAGGCAGAAAGCCCTGTTGCCAAGGCGGTGGAATTACACACTCACACCAATGAGGGTGGCGTAATGAAAATGCGCCCGGTCAAGGACATCGAGATCAAGTCCAAGGGTGAAGCCGTGCTCAAACCCGGCAGCCTGCACGTGATGCTGATCGGCCTGAAACAGGACCTCAAGGAAGGCGACAACGTGGCGATCACGCTGACCTTCGAGGACGGCAGCAGCAAGAAAGTCGAAGCGCCGGTGCGCAAGATCCAGACCGAAATGAAAATGGAAATGACACATGACCACGAAGGGATGAAGCACTAATCTTCGCTTGATTTGTCTTGCCCGCCCGGAGACGGGCGGGTGTGTATCACCCGCATTACAATCATTCCCCTCCGGTTTTCCTCTTCCATTCAGCCAGTTACATGCTTCGCCTCGCTTGAGGTGCAATGTTATCTTTACACCCCACCTTCCCCAGCAAATCCGCAACAGCCAATAACCATTTGAATTAACAACAATAAGTACTCTGGCATAAAATATGCAGACCCCTCCATTGCGTTAACTCGCCGCGCAACGAGGAGTAATCATGAGCTACCCACAGCTGGAGCACTTCGATTTCGACGAATGGATGGCCCTCGCCCATTCCGACCCCGATGCTTTCGAGAAACAGCGCAAGCGTGTAATCGATGCGGCCATCGCACAGGCTCCGCAACACATGCAGACCAGATTGCATGCCCTGCAATGGCGCATTGACATGGAGCGCAGCAGGGCAAGCAATCCGCTTTCGGCCTGCATCCGCTTGAGCAACATGATGTGGAAGATGGTCTACGGCAATAAAGGTCTCATGGCGGCCATCGGCGACCTGACGGACTCCACGCACCTTCCGCGTCATTCCGCCGATGTCATCGCATTTGTGCGCCGCTGACACGACTCATGATCATACCGCTGTTAACAAGGGGGATGTGCCATGAAGTTAACGATGCCATTAACGTCACTGTTGCTCCTGACTTTTACAAGCTCGGCCTATGCACAAATGGAACCGGAATCGCAAGACGTTCAGGTTCCGCCCGGGAGGCTGTTCCAGAAAGGCTTTTCGCTGACACCGCTGAACGAGAAAGGCTGGAAAATTACACAACGCAACCCTTATCAGTTGATGCTCAACAAACCAGGCAAAAATCCCGATGAGGAATTTGTGATACAGGCACTCATCATGAAACTTCCGCCATTCAAATCCAGCGAGGCTTTAGTTCAGCAGGTGAAGCATGTTCAAGTCAATGGCATTAATTTAACGCGTGTTGCATTACTGGAATATGGCCTCAACCGCTATATGAAAGCGGGAAAAAATTGCGTTCGCTCCCATATTTCGGCCGAAGAACCGGCCGCCACCAGGATATCGTTATCGTCAGGCAAAGCAGAGAAAATTATCGCGGAGGCGGTCTCGTTAACTTGCGCCCATCCCAAGAACAAACAAGTGGGCATTAACGTGACCTATGCGTATCGACATTACCCCGGGAAAAAGGATCCGGCATTTCAGGAGAAGGCGGCAAAACTCATCGACAGCCTCAAGTTCACCGGCGTTTCCGGTATTTGAAGCTCAACGAAATGGCGTTTTGGAAAAAATCGAGTCACCCCGAACTTCTATAGCTGTCAGTGCAGGCTGGGCATCGCTTCCCCATCCGGCCTGCCGCTGGCGATTTCGGATGGCGTTGCATCATTGACTGACACCACGTTTACGACGAAGGTCACGGTCTGGCCAGCCATGGGGTGATTGGCGTCGATGGTCAGCTTACCGTTCTCGATCTTGGTGACGAAAAATTTCATCGCCTCGCCCTTGTCGTTCTCGAACTCCACCTCGGCACCCATGCGGCGGAATTCCGGCGGCACGTTGTCGATGTCGTCGGTGAAGGTCAGTTCCGGATGATGCTCGCCGAACCCTTCCGGCGGATTCAGCGTGACTTCGATCTTGTCGCCGGCCACGCGGCCTTCCAGCGCGGCTTCGATCTTCTCAAAAAGCCCGCTGTTGGCGCCGTGCACGTAGCCGATCGGCATGTCGTACTGTTCGAATACCTTGCCGCTCTCGTCCAGAATCACGTAAGTCACGTGTACTGTCTTGTTCCTGCCGATTTTCTGCTCAGCCATGAATGCTCACCTGATCGGATACCCAAAGGGCACGAATAAAAAGCCGGTAGTATAGCAGCTTAGGATTTTGGCAGCACTTCCAGCGACACCTGCAACTCACGCCGGATTTTATCCAGCGGGAACGAAAGCGTCAGCGTTACCGCCTGCATGATTTTCTCGAAGCCCGCCTCGGACTGAGACACGCTGAAATGGGGCCGGCTGACCAGCCGGGCCGGCTCGCTCAGGGTTAATTTCACCGTCCCGCCCAGGACATCGTCGTCCAGCAGCAATTCCCTGACCGAATCCAGCTCCATCAGCTGGCCGAAACCGCCCGGCACTTGGCCCGCAAAAACGAACTTTCCGGCGGGGCCATCACAGCTTGGCATGGCGAGATTGATTTCGGTGGTGAACGTGCCGCGGGATTCCTTGCCGAAGCGGTAACTCGCTTCCAGCCGATTTTCCGCTACGCTCATCCGCTTCTCCACTCCTCCGCCGGCAAAGGTCAGGGACAGGTCGCGCTCCGTCTTCAGCTGGTAATCCTTCAAGGCCACGGGTTCGCCGCCCTCCGTCCGAATGCTGTCGACGAACAGGCCACGCGGGCGCACATCGGTAGCCAGATCATCCGGATGAATCTCGTGCTTGAAGGAGACGCGATCATGCGCCGAGACAATGCCCGTGCCTTCGTGCCGGCCATGATCCTCGCGCAAATGGATTTTTCGATGGTAGTGCTCAGTCTGGCGCATCAGGCTGTCGGCAAAATTGTGGCGCAGCGGGTAACTATCGAACTCGATCACGCTGGCATTGCCATCCAGGCGCACCACCGCCTGGATAGCCGAATTGTGCAGGAAAATCTCGTCCTGGCCGTCGAGGTCGCAATCGAACCGGGGCCTTGCCGGGCGGGGATCGCACTGGTCGAGGCTGCCTTCCAGTTCGACGATGGCGTGATACACCGCACGCCGCAGGTGCGGCAAGTAAAGCCCGCCGAACAGACCGTGCCAGTAGGCATCGTTGGCCTGGGCACGGTAGAGCGCGTCGAGCATCGCCGGCTTCTTCCTGTTCGGCGGCAGCTTGTCCAGGCGTTCGGACAGTCCCAGCATGCGCTTGTGCATCCAGTTTGCCTCGGGATAGCGGGTGAGAAAATTCTTCCACATGCCACCGCGCAGGAACGCCTTGTCCTGGGCGAACCACCCTTCGGTCTTGGCGCGCGCCACCAGATCCGCATACTGGTTGGCGACAGGAGCCGGCAGGCTCCACTCGTTCATCTCGATGTAGGAGGTGGTGGGCAGGTATACCACGCCGCGCGTTTTGGTGGCAGCATGGTAATCGCAGTAGCGCTGGGTGCGGATTTTCGGCGAGGCGAGCACACCCTCGATGAAGCTCACCAGCCAGCCCTTCTCGTATACCCATTCGTAGGTTTCCGGCCAGATACCGAATTTCTCGATATCATCGAAATACACCGCTGCGGTGCGCCCTTCGTCGGCCAGGCCCTCCAGGTAGGCAACCGCCTCGTTAGCGGGCGAAAACGGGAAGCGATAGCGCAGCTCCTCGGAAATCGGAAACAGGTCGAGCCTGCGTCCGTCCTCCTCGGTCGTGTAGAAGCCATCCAGTTCAGTCGCAGTCTTGCCGGCGCAGAAGAAATGGTAGTCATCCACGGTGGCATAACGGACCTGCGAATCGGCCAGCGCCGGCACCACCGTCGCCTCCCACACCCGCTCGGTCAGCCAGGCGCCTGCCGGCCGCTGACCCAGCTTCTTTTCCAGCTTGTCGGACAGCCGCGTCACCTGCCCGACGCGGTCGCGATGGGGAATCACCGCCAGCACCGGTTCGGTGTCACCGGCGCCGAACAGCTCGACCTGCCCGCGCTTGACCATTTCGCGCAGCAGCGCCATGTCCTCGGGGTAGTGCTGGAACAGCCAGTCCAGCAACCAGCCGGAAAAATGCACGGCAAAATGGAAATCCGGGAAGCGGTGCAGGGTATGGATGAACGGGCGGTAGCAGCGCAGGTGCGCATCCTCCAGCACTTCCGGAAAGTTGCCGACGGGCTGGTGGGCGTGGACGCCGAGCAGAAGGGAAATTGGACGTGCCATGCAATAAATGAACCCTTAGTTAACCGCAGAGGAAAGCGATTATGTTTTATCCTGGAAAAAGCATTTCGGCCACAGATTTACACAGATAAACACAGATATTCAGGATGTTGCCGGTGCCAAGCAATTCACCCATAGGGTGAGCCTCTCTCTTCAGCCACTACTTTGATCTATCTGTGAAAATCTGTGTTCATCTGTGGCTAACTGAGGTTTTTAGGTTTATTGTTTTCCTCCGCGTCCTCCGCGGTGAAAAATTGCTGTCAACTTGCTCTGCGCATCGCTCCACCCGCCTCGGGGCTGCCGCCGCCGTGGCTGATCGGCTTGCCGAGCCGCTCCGGTACGGGCAGTTTCAGCAACCGGTAGAGGTTCGCCAGGTTGTCCCGATACAGCTTGTCGAAACTCTCCACGCTGTGCTGCGGGTTGTAATCGCCGAACCACCAGAACCAGTCGGAACCTTCGCAATCGGCCAGCTGTTTATGCGCGAGGTCGGCTTCCTGCTTGTCCAGGCGGCCGCTGCCCATGACCAGGTCGAAGCTTTGCTTGGCGGAGCACAGCAGATCCCAGGCGCGGTTCTTTGCGGAATCTCCGATCCAGGTGGAAAACGTGCCATACACCCAACTGCCGGCAACCAGGTAAGGCAATTCGCCCATCGCCGGGCTTGTTGTTCCTGCGTTCTCAACCAGGCCCAGTGGCAATTGCGCCTGCATGCCATCCTGCGACACGCTGCTGTCGAGATAATCCTTGAAGGTGGTGGTGAGGATGAAAGGGTGCGACTCCAGCGCATCGTACAACTCGGAGAGGAAGTAATATCCATTGTAGGGGTAATACTCCCAGGCGTTTTCCCCATCCAGAATAACGCTGACCACAGGACTTTCGCCTTCCGGCGTATGCCGCCAGATTTCCTCAAGATCATAAATGAAATTGCCCACCGCATCCCTGCCGAACCACTTCGCATATTCGAAGCCGATCTTGTCCGACAGCTTATCGTCGCGAAAGAAGGATACGATCTCATGATCGCCCGTAGCAAGGCGGTAAGGCCGATAGAGATAGTTCATCCTGGCCGGCAACGGCTGGTTCCCGTCCAGCCCGCGCAGGCTGTTAACCAGCACGGCTTCTCCGCTCGCCATCCAGCGGCAGCCATGCTCGGCAAATACCGTCGCCGCCGCCTGTGACACGCCGCCCTCGGCGGGCCAGATGCCCTGCGGCGCGGAGCCAAAACGTTCGCGGTGGTTTTCGATCGCGGACGTAATATGGAAGGAAGCGCGCTTGAGCCCGCCCGGATAGCATGGTGCCTCGGGCAGATCGATGCCGGGCATGCTTTCCCGCGCCACCTTGAAATCGATCAGGAGCGGCACGATGGGGTGATAATGGGGCGTAGTGGAAATTTCAATCTGGCCGGAACCGGCCAGGCTACGGTAACGCGGAATTAATCCCTGGATGGTTTTTCCGATCAGATCGAGCAGATCAAGACGGTCGGCAAGGGTAAAATGCGAGCCCTTCGCCATCAGATTGACCACCAATTCGCTGCTGCGCCGCACGCTTTCGCCGCACCACACCAGATGGTACCAGACCAGCAGATCCGCCAGATACTGCCCGGAAAGAAAATCAAGGCTCGCCTCACCGTTCTGCTCATGGTACTTGTACAGATCGCTCAGCCGCTTGTAGGCCGGGTAAGGGTCGATCATCTTGGTATGGTTGGTGCGGAAACAGCTGTCAAAAATCAGATCGCGCCTGACGGAAGAGAGGCTGTTCATATCCTCTTCGGCCAACAAGGCAAGCAGTGGATCGCGCAGCTTGCCTTCCTCGAATTGTCGACTGTAATCCTCCAGCTGATCCAGCAGCACGGGGACAAAATTGAACACCGACTTGGCCTGGGGATGGCTTTCCAGGTGATGGGCCATGTCGGAATAATCCTTCATGGCATGCAAATAGGTCCACGGCAGCATGTACTCGCCCGTGGTCAGATTGCGGTAGTCCGGCTGGTGCATGTGCCAGCACAGGATCAGGCGGAGTTTTTTTTCAGTCATAGATTTCAATTGTAGGTCGGGTTTTAACCCGCCAGAAGTAGGCGCCTCTAGGCGACATGTCGGACTGAAGCCCGACCTACGTCCAATGGATTATTTGGGGGTTATCTAAGATGATGCAGTCGCTGCCCAAGCATCTCGGGCGTAATCAGGGTGACCCCTTTTTTTGTCACGTGAAAGCGCTTGGCATCTTCCTCGTGATTCTCCCCCACGACCAGCCCTTCCGGAATCTTGCAGCCATTATCCACCACCGCCCGGTGCAGGCGCGCGCCACGCCCGATGTCCACATCCGGCAACACGACCGAATCGCTGACCTCGGCAAAACTGTGGATATAGACATTGGAGAACAACAGCGAGCGGCGCACCGTCGCGCCGCTGATGATGCAGCCGCCCGACACCAGGGAATCCATCGCCACGCCACGACGAGTCTCGTCGTCGAACACGAACTTGGCGGGCGGCAGTTGCGCCTGGTAAGTCCAGATCGGCCAGGTCTTGTCGTAAAGGTTAAGATCGGGGGTGACCTTGGTGAGCTCCATATTGGCTTCCCAATAGGCATCCACCGTTCCCACATCACGCCAGTATGACGACTCGCCCGGCGCGGCAACGCAACTATCGGAAAAAGGGTGGGCGAACACGCGATAGCGCGACATGATATAGGGGATGATGTCCTTGCCGAAATCATGCGAGGAATCAGGATCGTCGGCGTCGCGCAACAGCTGCTCGTAGAGAAATTCCGCGTTGAACACGTAAATGCCCATGCTTGCCAGCGCCCTATCGGGATTGCCCGGGGTCGGCTGCGGATGCTCCGGTTTTTCATTGAAGGCAACCACGCGCTGATGCTCACCCACCGACATCACGCCGAACTCCCTGGCGTCCTCGATCGGCACATCGATGCAGGCCACCGTCATGTCGGCTGCGCTAGCGGCGTGAAAGGCCAGCATTTCGCCATAGTCCATTTTGTAAACGTGATCGCCCGCCAGGATCAGGACGTAGGTCGGATCGTAGTTGCGCAGGATATCCATATTCTGGAACACCGCATCGGCGGTGCCGCGGTACCAGCTTTCCTCGATGCGCTGCTGTGCCGGCATGAGCTCGACGAATTCGTTGAATTCGCCGCGCAGGAAACTCCAGCCGCGGTGCAGATGCTGCAACAGGCTGTGTGCTTTGTACTGGGTGATGACGCCGATGCGGCGGATGCCGGAATTAACGCAGTTGGAAAGAGGGAAATCGATGATACGGAACTTGCCGGCGAACGGCACGGCGGGCTTGGCGCACCACTCGGTCAGGTGTTTCAAACGGCTGCCGCGCCCGCCGGCAAGGATCAATGCGACGGTATTTTTCGTCAACAAGCTGACAAAACGTGGATATTCTTTCTGCAAGACTGACCTCCACTTAAATTATCGGAAAACCGATTGAAGCCATCCGAGCACAGCTGACGCGGAGCGTCCAATGAAAGATTATAGCAGACCGAAATCTCCCGCAAGCCAAGTAACAGCCGTTATAATCCAAATATATTCGACCTAATGGAAACATGAAACCCCATGAAAGGTAATCCGCGGATAAAGTCTTTACTTCAAGCTCGGCTGCATGATCCTTTCGCCTTCCTCGGCACGCACCAGGCCAACGGAAGCTGGACAGTCCGGGTATTTGCACCCTTTTCCGAGAAACTCTGGCTACAGATGGGAGACGGCTGGGAGGACATGCAAAAAACCGACCCGCATGGCCTGTTCGAGTGGTGCGGCAGGGAAGCGCCTCCCGCTCCGTGCCGTCTACGCCACCTGCAAAACGGGATACTGAAAACCAGCCACGACCCCTATTCCTTCCCCAGCACCATCAGCGAGCACGACCTCTTCCTTTTCGGCGAAGGCCGGCTCTATCAGGGCTACCGCATGCTGGGCGCGCAGCCGATGGAAAGCCTCGGCATTGCGGGCGTGCGCTTCGCGGTATGGGCGCCCAACGCAGAAAGAGTCAGCGTGGTCGGCGACTTCAACTACTGGGACGGCCGCTTCCACCCGATGCGTAGCCTGGGAAGCTCGGGAGTGTGGGAAATTTTCATTCCCGGGCTTCCTCCCGGCAGCCTGTACAAATTTGAAATCCGTAACCGCCACAGCGGCCAGATACTGGTCAAGGCCGACCCCTACGCCAGAGAATTCGAGCTGCGCCCCAACACCGCAGCCCGCATCGCTGCGCCTGCAGGCCATGCCTGGCAAGACAGCGCCTGGCTGGAGAAACGCAAGAACCTCGACTGGCTGCACGCGCCGTTCAACATCTACGAAATCCATGCCGGCTCGTGGCGGCGTCACCCCGACGGGCGCTTCTACACCTGGCGCGAACTGGCCGAAAGCCTCGTTCCCTACGTCAAGGAAATGGGTTACACCCACATCGAACTGCTGCCGATTTCCGAACATCCGCTGGATGAGTCCTGGGGCTATCAAACCACCGGCTACTTCGCCCCGACCTCGCGCCACGGCACGCCGGACGAACTGCGCGCCTTCGTCGACGCCTGCCACCAAGCGGATATCGGCGTCATCCTCGACTGGGTACCGGCGCACTTCCCGCAGGACGCCTGGGCGCTCGCCCGTTACGACGGCACCGCCCTGTACGAGCACGAAGACCCGCGCCTTGGCTTGCATATCGACTGGGGCACCCACATCTTCAATTTCGGCCGGCACGAGGTAAAAGGCTTTTTGTTGTCCAGCGCCCATTACTGGCTGGAGGAATTCCACCTCGACGGCCTGCGCGTCGACGCGGTCGCTTCCATGCTCTACCTCGACTACTCGCGCAAGGCCGGCGAATGGTTGCCAAACAAGTATGGCGGACGGGAAAATCTCGAAGCCATCGAATTCCTGCGCCAGCTCAACATCATGGTGCACGACGAGTTTCCCGGCGCACTCACCTTCGCCGAGGAATCCACTTCCTGGCCGATGGTGTCGCGCCCGGTCTACCTCGGCGGCTTGGGCTTTTCGATGAAGTGGAACATGGGCTGGATGAACGACACCCTGACCTACATGCAGAACGATCCGGTGCACCGCCGTTACCACCACAACGAACTCACCTTCGGCCAGCTTTACGCCTACACGGAAAATTTCGTGCTGCCGTTCTCCCATGACGAGGTGGTGCACGGCAAGCGCTCTCTGCTCGACAAGATGCCGGGCGATGGCTGGCAGAAATTCGCCAACTTGCGCCTGCTGCTCACCTACCAGATGACCTACCCCGGCAAGAAACTCAATTTCATGGGCAACGAAATCGCCCAGGGACGGGAATGGCGAATCGGCGGAGAGCTCGACTGGTGGCTGCTGGAGCGCAAACAGCACCAGGGAATGAAAAGCCTGTCGCGCGACCTCAACCGCCTCTACCACGACCTGCCCGCCCTGCACCAGCTTGACTTCACGTCGGACGGCTTTGCCTGGATCGATTGCCACGACGCCGACCAGTCGGTGCTTTCTTACCTGCGGCGCGACCGCAATGGCGCGTTCGTGGCGGTGATTCTGAACTTCACGCCGGTGCCGCGCCGCGGCTACCGCATCGGCGTGCCCCGGCCCGGCCTGTACCGGGAGATCTTCAACAGCGATTCCCTGTATTACGGCGGCTCCAACCTGGGCAATGGCGAAGGGGCGGCCACCGAGAGCACGCCATGGATGGGCCACCCCCACTCCATCGTAATCACCGTGCCGCCGCTGGCGGGGATCGTATTGGCTTTGGCCGAATAAAAACATTCACCGCAGAGGCGCAGAGACGCAGAGGAATAAATGGGTTACGGCAATTTTCCGTCTCTCCAAATGGGTGAGATCATGCAATATCATAACGCATTGTTTTTTCTCAGCGCCTCTGCGTCTCTGCGGTTCAACTGAGTTTTTTAGGATCAATTATGTCCGCCCTCACCCGCTCGACACCCTGGCAGGCGCTGAAGGCGCACCAGAAAACGCTGGCCTCCACCTCGCTGCGCGAGCTGTTTGCAACCGACCCCAAGCGCTTCGATAAATTCTCCCTGGAAGCCTGCGGCATCCTGCTGGATTACTCGAAGAACCGGATCAATTCGGAGACCATGACGCTGCTGGCGGCGCTGGCGCGTAAAGTGGACATCGAAGGCTGGCGCGAAAAGATGTTAGTCGGCGATAAAATCAACTTCACTGAAAACCGCGCGGTACTGCACACGGCGCTGCGCAACCGCTCCAGCCGTCCGGTCATGGTCGATGGACACGATGTCATGCCTGAAGTGCGGCGCGTGCTCGGCAAGATGCGCGAATTTTCGGAAAGCGTGCGCTCGAGGCACTGGAAAGGCTACACCGGCAAGCCGATCACCGACATCGTCAACATCGGCATCGGCGGCTCCGATCTCGGCCCGGCAATGACCTGTCTGGCGCTTGCACCTTATGGCAAGCCGGGGTTGCATGCCCACTTCGTCTCCAATATCGACGCCACCCAGCTGGCGGAGACGCTGAAGCGGCTCGACCCGGCAACCACGCTGTTCATCGTCGCCTCAAAAACCTTCACCACCCAGGAAACCATGACCAACGCGGCTTCCGCGCGGGCTTGGCTGCTCCGCTCGGCGGGTGACGAAGCCGCGGTGGCCCGGCATTTCGTCGCCGTTTCCACCAATACCGCAGCCGTCGCACAATTCGGCATCAACACCGCGCACATGTTCGAATTCTGGGACTGGGTGGGCGGACGCTACTCGCTGTGGTCGGCGATCGGCCTGCCGATTGCCGTTTTCATCGGTATGGACCATTTCGAGGCCTTGCTGACGGGCGCATTCGAAATGGACGAGCACTTCCGCAGCGCACCGCTGGAAGGCAACATGCCGGTGATCATGGCACTGATCGGGATGTGGCACGCCAACTTCTGGAATGCCCACAGCCACGCCGTGCTGCCCTACGACCAGTCCCTCGCGCGCTTCCCGGCCTACCTGCAACAGCTCGACATGGAAAGCAACGGCAAGCGTGTCGACCGCAACGGCAAAACCGTCGATTACACCACCGGTCCGGTGATCTGGGGCGAACCCGGCACTAACGGCCAGCATGCCTTCTACCAGCTGATCCACCAAGGCACCCGGCTGGTGCCGGCGGATTTTCTTGCCCCGGTTGAAAGCCACAACCCGCTAGGTGAGCATCACGCCATCCTGCTCTCCAACTTCTTCGCCCAGACCGAGGCATTGATGAAGGGCAAAACGGCGGAAGAAGCCCGCGCCGAACTGGAAGCGGCAGGCATGAAAGGCGCTGCTCTGAAAGAATTGCTGCCGCACAAGGTGTTCCCCGGCAACAGCCCGACCAACTCGATTTTGTTCCAGAAACTCGACCCCAGGACCTTGGGCGCGTTGGTCGCACTCTACGAGCACAAGGTGTTCGTGCAGGGCATGATCTGGAACCTCAATTCCTTCGACCAGTGGGGGGTGGAACTGGGTAAGCAGCTGGCACAGAAAATCCTGCCGGAACTTGCCGGCACGGCAGCCATCTCCTCCCACGATTCCTCAACCAACGGGCTGATCAATTACTTCAAGGGATGCAGGGGTTAGAACGCCACGCCGGAGGATGGATGCCGCCCACCGCAGTTGCCTTGTCGGGCTACTCTTTAAGCAGGACGCTTTCGGCCAGCACATCCACCCCATGCAGGGGCGTAATGGCGCGGGCAGGGATATTGGCTCCGGCGCGCCAGTTCATCACGACTTCATGCTTGCTTTCCCCCGTCACCAGGAACAACACCTGCTTTGCCTGGCTCAAGCGCCAGGCGCTCAAGCTTACCCGCTCCGCCGGGGCCTTGGGCGCATCGAATACCGGCAGAGCCACAGGAGAATCCACCCCTTGGCCCCAATCGTTGCCGGGGAACAGGCTGGCAGTATGGCCATCCTCGCCCAACCCGAGCAGCACCAGATCGAACTCTCCAACCGGCTGCAAGGTAGCGGAATAAACTGCTGCAGCTGCTTTTGCACCCATTTCAGCCGGAATTACATAAACCTGCTTTTGCGGAACCGGAACATGGTCCAGCCAGGCATCCCGCGCCATGGCGCTGTTGCGTTCGGGGTCGGCGGCAGGCAAGCAGCGCTCGTCGCCGAAATAGATATGCCAGGCTGCCCAGTTGGTCTTTAAAGCACGCAGCCTCTCATACAGGGCACGCGGGGTATTGCCGCCGGCCAGCACCAGACGGAAGGCGCCGGAGTCCGTAATTGCCTGCTCGGCGGCACGAGCAATCATGCTGACGGCTTCAGTCTGCAAGGACTGCACCGAAGAAAAAAGATACCAGCGGCAAAGTTGCGGGGGGGTCATATCTTCACCATGGAACAAGCCGCCGCATCACGGTTCCATCCATACTACCGAAGCCGATCATGCAGATATTCATGCTGCCTTCCTTTCCCATTACATCTCTTAGTATAGATCAGGAAAGCGAATGCAGAGCCCTATCCAATTCGGGTGGGCGCTACGATCTGCAACAAAAAAAAGATTGCGGCAAACGGATGCTCAGCTAAGGCGAAACTCAGGAAATTCTCATACCTTGATGTAAACCCAGTCCTCCTTCAGGCGCAGGGTAATCTGGTCCAAGGCGGAGGAGGCAACCCCGGTATGCGGTAGCAGTTGCACGTCCACCCCTTTTTCCTGGAGTTTCTTGATGGTCTGGCCGCAAGCCATGAAACCGAGGTTGGGATATTTTTCCTGCATCAAGCCGATACGCTTGGCATAGGGAGAGACATCCGCGCGCAGCAAATCGACACCCCCGCCATTGGCAACGATTTCAACCTGGAGTTTTCGGCCGGACCGCCGAGAGCTATCCAGCAGGCTCTCGGTTTCGTCCAGGGCCGTCTTGAGCCGGACCGGATTGGATGAACCCACGTGAACAATGATTTTTTGGGGCTCCGCCCCGACATCGTTGCGCTGCACGCTCTGGAGCAGGCGCCTCATTTCTCTGTCGCCCCCCATCCCTGTCCAGGTGTGGGCGAACCAGCCGGAGGCTCCGCCGATGCACAGCAGCAGGCAAGCAACCAGCGCCTGAAGATGAGATGTACGCAAACGTCGCCCTTTCACCGCCGATCTGCCACGGGTGGGAGGGTGCTCGTAGGCGTGCCGCATCCTCTCCTTCAGCCCGCGCAGTTCACACACCCGTTCCTTCAGACCATCATCATGCTCGATCGCATCGAAGGCTTGGCTTTTCTCAGCCCCGTCGAGTTGATCATCTACAAATGCATTGAGGAATTCATCTGAAACGCCTTGATCATCCCGCTTCATTTTATTCTCCTGATTTGTCTGGTCGGCGCGGACTGCACTGAGGCAAGTTCCTGCAACATTTCCTTCAACGCCCGCCGCGCACGACACAAGCGGCTCATCACGGTGCCGACCGGAATCTCCAGGATGGCGGCAACCTCTGCATAGGAAAATTCTTCCAGATCCACCAGCGTCAGCACCTGGCGCTGGCCCAGCGCGAGCCTGGCTACCGCCCCGCGCACCCGGCCCACAATCTGGGTCTGCGCATGCTCATCTTCCGGTGTGGTTTCGTGCACACAGCGGTAATCCTCTATTTCATCAATATCCTCCATCTCCCGGTGTTGCCGGAAATGATCGCGCCAGCAGTTGGTCAGGATGCTGAACAGCCAGCTGTTCAGCAGTTCCGGGGCACGCAACTGACTCGCATTTTTCAGCGCTTTGGACAATGTTTCCTGCACCAGATCATCCGCCAGCGCCACATCATGGCTCCAGGAATACGCAACCCGGTACAGGCGTACCCGGCTTTGCTCCAATTGGTCGTGGAAGACATGGGATCGGCAGAACAGGGAAAGGATTTTCATCGTATCGGAATATCGGCCTGAAAATTGAACATATAAAGTATACGACGTGGCAGCCAACGAAAATATTCCATTGCCGGTGAATTATTTAATTTTTAAAAAAAGAGGAATAAAAATCCCGCTCCAGCCGTCCACAATTGCAGTGGCAGTACACCGCTACAACTCAATTATTACAAATGGAGGCAACACATAATGAAATACCTACGTCAATTCCAGGTCATGGCCACTGCTTTCGCTCTGACACTGTCATTCGCTTCGAGCGCCGCCCAGGCCGTCGAAGCACCTGCCCCGCAAGCAGCCGCGGAGAAGCAAAAAGTAGTATTCCAGGTCAGCGCAGGCGACCCGCAAACCTGGAATCTGACACTCAACACCGCCAAGAATGTGCAGAAGGAACTGGGCGCCAAGAATGTGGACGTTGAAATCGTCGTCTTTGGCCCCGGCATCGGCATGCTCAAATTCGACTCGGCGGTGGCAAACCGGATCGACGAAGCAGCGGGTGACGGCGTCAAGATCGTCGCCTGCGAAAACACCATGAAAGCACAGAAACTGACAAAAGACGACATGCTCGCCTCCGCTGGCTATGTGCCTGCCGGCGTGATCGAGCTGATGAAAAAACAGAAAGAAGGCTACGCCTACATTCGCCCCTAAAACGGCAAAGCGTCTAGGCCGACCAAATCAATATTAAAACAACACCCTTCAGGAGAGGATATATGAAAAAAACCATACTGGCCGCCGCATTGGTCGCCGCTTTCTGGCATGCGCCCGCATCTTTTGCTACCAACTGGTTCCAGCTGCAGAACAACGAGCAGCCGGGCGCCGCACCCTATACTTTCTGGGGCTTCATCCAGCCCACCTATACGAAGAACGAAGGCGGCACAGTCAGCGGCATTCCCGCTACAGTCGTATCCCCGGTAAACGGCGCCAATGTTGCGGTTCCCGCGGCACTGCGGGCCTACAATGGCCAAACTGCCCTGTTCAATCTGGTGGGTCCTGATCTCGCCCATAGTGACCAGCTGCAGATGTTCCGCGCACGCCCCGGCGTGCGTGGCGTGATTCCAGGAACGGACGAGAAGATCAACTATTTCGCCCTGGCCGAACTCGGCAACAACGCCCTGACCCGCGAAAGGCAAGCAGTGCTCACTGACGCCACGGTGACTTTCAATTACATCCCCGGCGCACGCATCCGCGTCGGTCTGGGCCGCCTCCCGCTCGGCGAGGAAGCCATGCAAGGCGTCCAGATCATGGATTACATCAATTTCACCACCGTCACCGACCAACTGCTCAACGAGCGGTTCGTGGCACCCTACGTTAATGCCCCTGGGAGAACCTCGCCAGCAGTGGTGGGCGCGCCGATGGCGATGTCGCAACTCAAAGGCGCCTTTGGCGGATTCCGCGATGTCGGCGTCGAGGTGTACGACTGGTTCAACCGGGGCAGATGGGAATATGCCTATGCGCTGATGGCCAGCCAGGCCAATGGCATCGATTTCAGTGACGACCTCAACAGCGGCAATCACGATGTGACCGCACGCGTGCAGGCCGCCTACGTGTTCCAGAGCAACGGCCCGAAACGGGAAGACGTCATGGCTTACGCCTGGCATCAGGAAGGCAAGCGCGCCTATGGCGGCACCGACTACGCCCGCATCCGCGAAGGCATCGGCGCCAAGTACCTGCGCAACGGCGTGCGGGTGGGCGGCGAATACATGCGCGCCAAAGGCATGATCTACGTGGCGCCCACGCCGCAATTCAACGACATCGGCGCCCCTGCCTACGAACCGGTCGATTTTGTGGCGCTAGATTCCAGCAACAAGGCCGACGGCTATTATCTGGACGTGGGCTGGAAGTTTGCGCCGAAATGGGAAGTGGACCTGCGCTATGACGAGCTCAGCAAAATGACGAATTCGGCCTACGACGAACGCAAGGCCAGCACCTGGACCTTGGGCGGCCAGTATTTCTACAGCCCCAAACTGCGCTTTGCGCTGAACTACGAAATCCGCGACATCAAGGTCGTTCACCCTGAGGCGCAACTTACCAACGGACAAAAAATCCAGGGCACAGCCGCGGAAATCATCGGCGGATCGGTAGGCGACCGGCTCAGCGCGCAGATGACCTGGGTTTTCTGACAGTATTAATAGCACCTCTGCACGGGGCCGCGAGCCCGGCCTTTCCTGGCTGGCTCGCGGCCCTTTCTCTCGCGGAATACCAGGCAAATAACGCATTCTGATATAATCAGCCGAAATTCAACGGTGATTTTCATGCCCGGCCCAAGCTCAAAAATATCGAAAAAATCCCTGAAAGTTCTTTTCGTCACGCCGGAAATCTACCCCCTGATCAAGACCGGCGGATTGGCCGATGTCAGCGGCGCACTGCCCGCCGCCCTGCGCGAATTGGGCGTGGATGTCCGGGTACTGGTGCCGGGTTACCCAAAAATCATGGCCGGCGCCAGGAACAAGCGGCTGCGCCACACTTTTCACGACCTGCCCGAAGCCGACGAAGTAAACCTGCTATCGGCCTCGCTACCGGGCAGTGGAGTGCCGCTCCTGATCATCGACTGCCCGGCACTCTACCAGCGCGACGGCGGCCCCTACCAGAACCCTGCCGGCGTCGACTGGCCGGACAACGCCCAGCGCTTCGCCCTGCTTTCCCGGATCGGCGCCATTCTTGGCAGCGATGCCTCGCCCCTCTCGTTCCGCCCCGATATCGTCCACTGCAACGACTGGCAAAGCGCCCTGATACCCGCTTTCCTGAACTTCATGCCGGGCAAGAAGGCTGCGACGGTAATGACCATCCACAACCTCGCCTTCCAAGGCATTTTTCCTGCGGAAACCTTCGGCCAGTCCGGCCTGCCGCCAGAAAGCTTCAACATGGAAGGGGTGGAATACTACGGCAATTTCTCCTTTCTCAAGGCTGGCCTCTACTATGCCGACCAGATCACCACGGTTAGTCCTACCTACGCCCGGGAAATCCAGCTGGAAGCCCTTGGCTTCGGCATGCAGGGATTACTCGCTCGCCGCAGCAACAAACTGACTGGGATCGTCAACGGCATCGACACGAACGACTGGAACCCCGCCACGGACCCGCATCTGGCCCAGAACTACGACGCCGCCAACCTGGCCGGCAAGGCCGCCAACAAGCGCGCCCTGCAGGAAAAGATGGGGCTGCCGCCTGACCCGGACATCCCTCTGCTCGGCGTGATCAGCCGCATCACCCACCAGAAGGGGGTGGACCTGCTGCTGGATATTGCGCCGCGACTGCTCGAAGAACCGGCGCAAATCGTGCTGCTTGGAACGGGCGATGCAGAGCTGGAAGACCGCTTCCGCCAGCTCGTCCAGGCACATCCGGGGCGGGTCGGCATCATGATCGGCTTCGACGAGGTGTTGTCGCACCTGATAGAGGCCGGCACGGACCTGTTCCTGATGCCGTCACGCTTCGAACCCTGCGGCCTCAACCAGATGTACAGCCAGCGCTACGGCACCCCGCCAGTCGCGCACGCCACCGGCGGCTTGGCGGACACGGTAGCGGACGGGATCAGCGGCTTCGTATTCGAGCCGATGACCGCAGAGGATTTTTACGGCTGCATCCGGCGTGCGCTCGCCGCCTACCGCGACAAGAAAGCCTGGCGCCAGATTCAGCGCAACGGCATGACGCGGGATTTCAGCTGGAAAAAAAGCGCCGAGGATTATCTGGCGCTGTATGGATCTATGTAATTCAGCTTAGTTGGATGCGTGGGCGGCGAGTATTGCGTGCAATCAGGAAAATTACCCGAAGCGGCCCCTTTAGTTTGGACATTTTCCCTCCTGACGATTTGACAGGTCCCGATTTCATTCCTATGCTGAAATCTCGGATCGAAATTGCCGGCTGGCGATAAATCGCGTGGCTTTTTCGATCGACCTGATTACCCCACAGGCTACAGGAGGGCATCATGAGATCGCTCAAACACGTTTTCATCGGCTTTCTGATCGCCTCATTCACATTCATCGGCATCGTGCAAACGGCCGGCGCAGCCCTGATCGACACCAGCCGGGTCGCTACCCTCAACACCGGGGAAGGCGACAGGGCGTCCATCGTCGCCAAACTCGATCGACCTGAAATCCAGGCACAGTTCGAGAAACTGGGTATCAGCAAGGCAGACGCGCAAGACCGGGCGGCTGCATTGACCGACGAACAGGCCGCTTCCCTGCGCCACAAAATCGAGAGCTTGCCGGCGGGCGGCGATAGCGTCCTCGGTGTCCTGCTGCTGATTTTCGTCATCCTGCTCGTTACCGACATTCTCGGCTTGACCAAGGTCTTCTCATTCACCCGCTCGCGATAGGCAACGGGACATATCGATTGAAGGATTTTTTCGAGGAAAGGATGGCGATGAAGACTTTACGTTTCCTGCTGCTCTTTTTTATCCTGCTTGCTGCGCCGGCCACAGCCTTGGCAGCGAAGGATGAGCCTCCCGATGTGCTCGCCAAACGCACCACCGAGGAAGTGTTGACGATCATCCGGCAAGATAGCGAAATCAAGCACAACCGGAAAAAACTGTTCGCCCTGATCGACGCCAAGGTTCTACCGCACTTCGATTTCACCCATATGACCCGGCTCGCGGTCGGGCGGCACTGGTCTGGCGCCACGCCCCAGCAGCAGCAGGATCTGGTCAGGGAATTCCGCACCCTGCTGGTCCGCACCTACTCGACCGCCCTGACTAATTACAAGAATCAGAAAGTAGTGTTCAAGCCCTTGCACATGCAACCCGGCGAGACCGATGTCACCATCAAAACCGAATCCATTCAGTCCGGTGAAAAGCCGATCCCGATCGATTACATGATGGAAAAATCGCCCGCCGGTTGGAAAGTCTATGATATCGCCGTGGACAACGTCAGCCTGATCACCAACTATCGCAGCAGTTTTTCCAGCGAGATCAATAAAAACGGGGTAGAAGGCCTGATCAAGGTGCTGAAAAACAAGAATCAGACTTCCGAAGCGGAAAAATAAACCTATAAACTGTTTTTTCAGGATTCATGACTTTTCGTCGGGGGCGGAGATTTCCGGCATCCATTCAGCCAGTCCGGCGCCGGCTTGTCGTAAAGGAAGTAGGCCGCATCCGTTTATTTCTGCTGCTGCATCTTGCTGTCGGCCGCTTTCGCTTCGCTGTAGCGGATGAATTCGGCCAGGTCGAGGCGGCCGTCATCGTTGACGTCGGCCGCCTTGAACGCCAGATCGTCCTTGTTCAAGGCTTGGAATTCTTCCAGCGACAAATAGCCATCCCCGTTCCGGTCGAATTTTCTGAATTCCTGTTTCAGTTTGGTCTGGCTTTTCTCTTCATCGCGGGTCTCGATGGCACCGACCTGAGCACACGAGGTCGCGCTTCCGATCATCAGGGCAATCAGGAAAAATGGAATAACATATTTCATTTTCGGGTTGTTCATGACTTTTCCTTTAGAAGGAACTCATCCTTAACTATAGCTCGAGTTTATGCGGATATCTTCCCCTGTCATTTCATCGGAAATAGAAACAACAGAAACAACAGAAACAACAGGGGACAGACCCTGAGGTTTCCCCTCAAATACCCACTGATGATCAATAGGTTATGCATCAAGAAAGGCATGCATGGCGCCGATATAGACCCCATCTCGGTGACCAAACGTCGATGGAGGTGGGCCATGCATGCAAA
>Ga0307375_10001206_pt1 | contig 28825 bp, 25 predicted proteins | sample TR1MG_FD_202531 | JGI IMG/M metagenome (GOLD analysis project Ga0307375, IMG submission 202531) | Soil microbial communities from Risofladan, Vaasa, Finland - TR-1 | ecosystem: Environmental > Terrestrial > Soil > Coastal area > Acid sulfate soil | place: Finland: Risofladan, Vaasa | collected...
TAAATTAGGCAAATATCTAGGGAAGGGTGGGCCGCACGCCGATGACTCTCCTAGAGATACAGAAGAGCAAACTAATCCTCCCCAGCTTCGTGCTGGCCGTGCTGGTTCTTTTGCTGGCTGGTCTCGGCGCCTACCGCCAGGGCAGGAGAAACGTTGCGGCCGAGCAGTTGGTGCGCCACACCTTCCAGGTGCGCGGGGAACTCAATACAACCCTCTCCTTAATGCAGGACGTAGAAACGGGTTCTCGAGGCTACGTCATCTCCGGCGAGGAAAGCTATCTCGAACCATTCAACAATGCCGTTCAACTCGTCCCGCAAGAAATCCAGCGCCTGCGGCAGCTTACTGCGGATAATCCCGAGCAGCAGCGCCGGCTTGACGCCCTGGAACCTTTGATCTCTCTAAGGGTACGGACAGCAGAGGCAGATATTGTTGCGCGAAGGACTCGGGGGCCGTCCGCGGCTGAACAGACGCTGAGCGCGGGCCAAGGCAAGAGGTCGATGGATGCGATCCGCGGCACAATCGCGGAAATGGCGGCGGCGGAAAATCGACTCTTGGAGCACCGCTCCGACGAACTTCGCGCCAGCAACGCACAAACTCTCGCACTTTTTATGGCGCTTGTCGTATTGCTGGCGGGGCTTCTCACGGCAGTCCTGTTCATGGTGCGCCGAAACGCCGCTGCCCTGCAACGCGAGCTCGAACTTACCGAGAAAGCCCGCGTCTATGCGGAGAATATCGTCGACACGGTGCGCGAGCCGCTGCTGGTGCTGGACGCGGGATTGCGCGTGCAGTCAGCTAATCGATCCTTCTATCAGATATTCAGGGTGACACCTCAGCAGACCGAAGGCAAACTGCTCTACGAATTGGGAAACGGTCAGTGGGATATTCCTGCGCTCCGGCCTCTGCTGGCCGAAATATTGCCGCAACACACTTCGTTTCAGGATTTCGAGGTCGAGGAAGACTTCCCGGGTATTGGTCGCCGCACCATGCTTCTTAGTGCCCGCAAGCTCTTCCGAGTGGGCAACAGCACTGATTCGGTTCTTCTGGCCATCGAGGACATCACCGAGCACAAAAAGGCCGAGGCCATGTTCCGCGGTCTTCTGGAAGCGGCACCTGATGCCATGGTGATAGTGAACCGGCAAGGGGATATAGTCCTAGTCAACGCGCAGGTTGAAAAGCTCTTTGGCTATGGCAGAGAGGAGCTCATAGGGCGGAAGATTGAGATCCTGGTGCCGGAACGCTCCCGGCAAGAGCACGCGGAGCGAAGGTCGGAGTTTTCCGCTCACCCGCATTTGCGAGAGATGGGAGTAGGTCTGGAACTGTACGGCCTCAGCCGAGACAACCGCGAGTTTCCCATAGATGTCAGACTTAGCCCTCTGGAGACCGCGGAAGGTACGCTGATTTCGGGCGCTATTCGCGACATCACCGAGCGCAAGCGCGCCGAAGATCGACTCCGGAAGCTGAACGCAGAATTAGAAGAGCGTGCCGTGGCACTGAAGATAGCCAATCAGGAACTGGAAGCCTTTACCTATTCCGTTTCGCACGACCTGCGCGCGCCGCTGCGGCACATCGATGGCTTTTCGAAGATTCTGCAGGAGGATTTTGCACCGCACTTGCCCGCTGAGGGGCAGCGAATGGTCCAGCGCATCCGGGCAGGCGCGCGAAATGCCGGACAGTTAGTGGATGATTTGTTGGGCCTGTCGCAGGTGGGGCGAAGGGAGTTGAAACTGGAAGTTGTGGGGCTGAAGGGCGTGGTGGAAGCGGTTCTGAGGGATCTGGAAGGAGAGGCGCAGGGACGGGATATCGAGTGGCGCGTGGGGGAGTTGCCCTTTGTGGAGTGCGATGCGGCGCTCATCAAACAGGTAATGGCCAACCTACTTAGCAATGCGCTGAAGTACACGCGGCCGAGGCCGAAAGCCGTCATCGAGGTGGGGACCCGGCAGAAGGATGGACAGGCGGTGGTGTACGTCCGCGATAACGGTGTCGGGTTTTCCATGAAGTATGCCGACAAGTTGTTTGGGGTCTTTCAGAGGCTGCATCGGGCAGAGGATTTCGAGGGAACCGGGGTGGGCCTGGCAACGGTGCAGCGGATTGTGCACAAGCATGGCGGCCGGGTGTGGGCCGAAGCGGAGTTGGATAAAGGAGCAACGTTCTGTTTTACACTGAGGCGCGGACTTGAAGACGAGGGAGCGGCATGATGGATATTACCCGAGAAGTGGAAATTCTCCTGGTGGAAGACAACCCGGACGACGTGGAACTGACCCAGCATGCCCTGCGGGCAGGAAAGCTGTGCAACAGTATCCATGTGACGCGGGATGGGGAAGAGGCGCTGGACTTCCTGTTTTGCCGAGGACTCCACGCGGACCGTTCGTTTGACCGCCCCGTGCAACTGGTACTTCTGGACCTGAAACTGCCCAAGGTGGACGGGTTGGAGGTCCTCCGGACCTTGAAGAATGACCCGCGAACACGGAGGATTCCGGTGATCATTCTCACCTCATCGCGGGAGGAAAAGGATTTGATCACGGGCTACGATCTGGGAGCGAACGGCTACGCGCAGAAACCTGTGGACTTTGACGAATTCCGCGAAGCCGTCCGCCAATTGGGCCTCTACTGGTTGGTCGTCAATATCCCTCCGCCCCCTCTCCACGGAGAGAAATGAATAGGAAAGAGCCGGGAGCAAATCCGAGGAGTGACTTTGTCATGCCCCTACCGAAAGTGCTTCACGTCTTATGTGTGGAGGATGTACCGGCGGACGCCGAGCTTTACTTGCGTGTGCTGCAGGAAGCGGGATACGAGGTCGCGGCGGACGTGGTGAGCACGAGAGAGGAATTTTCCCGCAAGCTCGAATCTGGATCCTACGATGTTGTTCTATCAGACCATCGGATGCCAGGCTGGAGCGGAACGGATGCTCTGGAGGCTCTGAAGCGATCCACGAAAGACATCCCTTTCCTTCTCGTCACCGGCACGATTGGAGAAGAGGCTGCAGCCGAATGCATCAAACAGGGCGCTGCCGACTACATCCTGAAAGACCGGCCGACCCGCCTTCCGACCGCCATTCGTCGCGCCCTGGAAGAAAAGGCCCTGCGGGAAGAACGCGTTCGTGTCGAGGAATCGCTAAAGCTGTTCCGGCTGCTGGTCGATCAATCCAACGATTCCATTCAGGTCGTCGATCTGGAAACGATGTGCTTCCTCGATGTGAATGCTCGGGCCTGTATGAGTCTGGGCTATTCGCGCGAAGAACTTCTGTCCATGCGCGTTTACGATATCGATCCTACCGTCGACGAATCCGTGCGGGCAAGACTCGACCACACATTACGCAAATCCGGTTCCGCAGTCTTCCAAACTCTCCAGCGGCGGAAGGACGGTTCAACGTTCCCGGTGGAGGTCAGCATGAAATACGTTCACCTTGACCGCAGCTACGTGGTCTGCGCCATCCGTGACATCACCGAGCGCAAGGAGGCTGAGGAAGCGCTCTTGTTCAAGACCGCGCTGCTGGAGGCGCAATCCGAGACGACAATCGATGGCATCCTGGCCGTCGATGAGTCCGATCACATCGTCCTCGTAAACAAGCAATTTGGACTCCATTTCGGAGTGCCGGACGAATTGCTTAGCTCAGAAGACGATCTGGTCGTGCGCAAGTATGTGACGGACCAAGTTGAATCTCCCGACGCCTTCATCGAGAAAGTCAAGTATCTCTATAGTCATCGGGATGAAAAAAGCAGGGATGAGTTCAAACTCAAAAGCGGTAAGACTTTCGACCGATACTCTGCTCCACTCGTCGATTCAAAAGGTCGGCATCGGGGTAGAATCTGGTACTTTCGCGACATCACGGACCGCAAAACCGCCGAGGAACGAGTCCAATACCTGGCCTACTACGACGCTCTTACAGGGCTGCCCAACCGAACTCTTCTTCAGGATCGATTGACAAAGGCGCTCGCCAGTGCTCGTCGACAAAAGGACAAAGTTGCGCTTCTGTTCCTCGATCTCGACCGGTTCAAAGACATCAACGACTCGTTCGGACACGCGCTCGGCGACCTTCTCTTGCAAGAAGTCGCAAAACGGCTTGAGAGATGTGTGCGTGAACAAGACACGGTGGCTCGTCTAAACGTCGCGCGGCTAAACGGGGATGAATTCCTCATCGTGCTCACCGGTGTAAAGGACATCTCAGACGCAGCAGTTGCCGCTAAGCGATTCATGGATACAATGACCGTTGAATTCGCCGTTCAAGGTCACTCCCTTGGCATGACTTGCAGCCTCGGAATCAGCATTTTCCCGGAACACGGTGCGGACAGCGAAACCCTGATCAAAAATGCGGATGCGGCCATGTATTGCGCCAAGAATCAGGGGCGTAACAACTTTCAGTTCTTTGCTGAGGACATGAACGCTCAGATTGTGGAGCGCTTGACCTTGGAAAGCAACTTGCGACTGGCGCTCGAGAGAAAGGAATTCTTTCTGGTGTATCAACCGCAGATGGATATTGGCACGGGAAGGATCACAGGATTGGAAGCTCTCCTCCGCTGGCAACACCCGGAATTGGGCCTTGTGCCACCGGATAGGTTCATTGGAATTGCGGAGCACAGCGGCCTGATTCTGCGTATCGGTGAATGGGTCTTGAGGACTGCATGCTCTCAAGCCCGGAAATGGCAAGACGAGGGGCTTTTCGCAGTGCCGGTGGCCGTAAATGTGTCCGCGGTGCAGTTTCGCCAAGAGGATTTCAGCAAACTGATCGGCAGGGTGCTCCTAGAGACCGGCCTCGCTTCCCAATACCTCGAACTGGAACTGACGGAAAGTCTCCTGCTATCGGATGCAGACGTGACGTTCTCGGTTCTTCAGGAATTAAGGGCCATTGGGTTGAAGCTCGCGATTGACGACTTTGGGACCGGCTATTCCAGCCTCAGTTACCTGAAACGCTTTCCGATTAGCAAGCTCAAAATCGACCGTTCGTTCATTCGGGATGTCGCCCTGAATCCTGATGACGCGGCGATCACCACTGCCATCATCGCCATGGCAAAACAACTGAAGCTCAAGGTGATTGCGGAAGGCGTCGAAGACGAAGCCCAGTTGTCGTTCCTGCGGGAAAATCATTGTGACGGGATTCAAGGCTACTACTTCTGCAAGCCTTTAGCTGTCGACGCAGTAGCCGACTTCATGAGAAGAGCTACGGGGCACACCTTGTCCGCAGACCACGGGGCGTGATAATGGGGGCATAAGAACTGCCGTATTGGCAGTCTCAATGAATCGTGCAATCACTGTGACCTAAATTTGTACGAGTTGGACTCATGCTGCACCAACGGAGGCTTTCTCTTTTGTGGCTACCGATTCCTTCGTTCCCGCCGCGACCTGCTGTTGCCAATTCCGGATATTCTTAACAGCTCGGCGTTTGGAAAAGGCTACATCCGCAACTGCAAATTGAGACCTTTGACAAGCTCCTACCAATAAACGTTCACAGAAACGGGCGTTTTTGCGTTTCCTGTTCGGGGTAGCATACGGCTCGGTGCGGCGGTGGTTGAGCCAGACAAAGTCTGCTATTCCCGTCGCGGCTCGATCTGCGAGGGGATGCCGTCGGTGGAGGGGATTGAAAAACAGAATTGGGCCAAGTAGAAGTTCGCGAGACCGCTCTTTAGAAGCACCTGGCGTCTCCTATCGCGCCCAGAGACTCATGCCCAGGCGATAGAACTATGTAAGGACGGACTCCCATTCGCTGCTGGCTGGATCACTTGGAGCCTATTGCGAAAACTTGTTCGCTCTCACAGAAGCTATGGCATCACAAGCAATCGTCAGGCAAACTGGAAGTGCTCTGCGCTGTCTCCGCTATGCTCTCATGCTTCGATCAAACCTGTACGAATCAATTCCCCCTGAAACCGTGCACGTTGCGCGTGCAGCGTTGAGTGAAAGTAACCGCTGCCGCAAGCTCAGAGATCAGTTCGACACCGTGTTCAGCAACCAGGTGTTCGAAAATCTATTCCCTACGCGGGGTCAACCCGCCGCGACGCCGTGGAGGCTGGCGGTCGTCACGGTCTTGCAGTTTTCCGAAGGCCTGTCAGACAGAGACGCGGCCGAAGCCGTGCGAGCGCGGATCGACTGGAAATATCTTCTAGGACTGGACCTGACCGATCCGGGCTTCGACTATTCCATTTTGTCGCGGTTCCGGGACCGACTTATCGAAGGTAATGCGGAGATGTTGCTGCTAATGCAGATTCTCGAGAAGAGCCAGAAGCTCGGATTGATCCGAAGGTGCGGCGATATGCGCACAGATGCTACGCATGTGGTTGCCTCAGTTCGGAACATAAACCGAAGCGAACTGGCCGGAGAAACCCTACGGGCGGCTCTGAATGTTCTTGCAACCGTCGACCCGAAGTGGCTGGCGGTAAACGTAGATGGCTCTTGGTTTCTAAAGTACGCAAGACGATTTGAAACGAACCGCTCGCCACATGCCAAGGAAGATATGGTTGCCGCCACGGAGGGCGTGGGTCGGGACGGCATGGTGCTGCTTGAGAGAATCTGGCTGAACTCGACGCCTCATTATTTGCGGAGCCTTCCAGCCGTCGAAGTTCTTCGACAATGTTGGGTCGAACAATTCTGGGTTGACAACGAAGTTGTGCGCATGCGTCATGAAGGCAACCTCCCGCCATCCTCGCTTCGTGTTGATTCACCCTATGACCCCGAAGCTCGATATGGAATCAAGCGTACTACGGAGTGGATTGGCTACAAGGTGCACTTCACGGAAACCTGCTCGCCAAATTTGCCGCATCTGATCACAAACGTCGATACCACAGCCGCGTACGCGCCAGACACAGCGCATCTCGCGCGCGGACAAGATGAGTTGGCAAAACACGCACTGCTCCCTGCGCGCCAATTAGTCGACGGATCCTACATCGGAAGCCAGTTGATTCTCGAAAGCCGCAAGAAATACGGCATCGAACTGATTGGCCCCGTAAAGCAAAACAGCCATCACTCTCAGGAAGAGGGAGGCTACGACATCACCGCGTTCGGAATCGATTGGGAACGCCAGTTTGCGACTTGTCCACAAGGGAAGCGTAGTTGCGGATGGTGGCAGAACACGAGTAAGACGGGGCGGGTCACCATATCGACGAAGTTCTCCCGCACGGATTGCAGGAAATGCGAGGTAAACCACCGGTGCACAAAGAATGGTGCGAAGAACTCAAGGAAACTGACTTTGCTTCCTCGCGAAGAGCACGAATTCCTGATGGCTGCAAGAGCAGACCAGCGGACGCCTGAATGGAAACAGACATACAACCTGCGCGCCGGTATCGAAGGGACGTTTTCTCAGGGTGTCCGTTCAGTCGGCTTGCGACGGTCACGTTATCGAGGTTTAAACAAGACGCATCTCCAAAATGTAGCAATTGCCTGCGCGATCAACCTCCAGCGCCTGACCGATCATTGGAGCGGAGTACATCCTGCCCAAACGCGCACTTCCACCTTTGCCGAGCTCGGAGAATGGATCATGTAATCGATTTCGCCAACAGTATCCCGCGTGGGCGAAGGACGCCAAGATAGGCTACAACACAATCAACGCGCGCGCTGAAGAGGCCGCATCGAAGCCCGCCTTCAGGGAAGCATTCAAGAAAAGGCGTTGCCTCGTGCCCGCGGATTACTTTTACGAGTGGAAGCGCCTGGATGTCAAGTCCAAGCGTCCGTTCGCCATTGGACTCAAAACTGGCAAGCCTCATGCTTTCGCCGGATTGTGGGAGAGCTGGCGGCCCAAGGACGGGGAGACGCTTGAGACTTTCACCATTCTAACGACCGATCCCAACGAGATCCTGGAGCCAATCCACAACCGGATGCCGGTGATTCTGGAACCGAAGGATTATGACCGATGGCTAGATGCCGGGGACCCTGCCAAGCCGCCGGTGGACTTGCTGCGTCCCTACCCTGCCGAAAAGATGCTTGCTTGGCCTATAAGCGACCGGGTGGGGAATGTGCGAAACAACGATCCTGCGCTCCTGGAGCGTCTGGCCTGAGCATCGCATGTTGAAGCGACCGGCGCTTCTTTCTGGAGACGCGAGCTGTCGCGCAGAGTAGCCTTGGAGTGTACCCGAACCGTCTCGGTTATCGCAGGACCACGGAGGGGATGTCTTCAACCTGGAGGGAATATGACGAAGGGAAAGATTAGCAGTCTCCCCATTAGCGAGATTCATTCCGAAGCAGGCGCCCAGGAACTTGTCCGTTCTGAAAGGATGAAGCCGTATCTGGCTTTCTTGAAGGCACAGATGTCCGGGCAGGATACCGAACCTTATTTGGCTGCACTGGCCGCGCTGCCGCTGGAATCCCGATACGTGTGGCGGGTGATCTCTGCTTTGAAGTGGGCATTCTGCGATCTTGACACGGAAAACGCGATTGCCGATGTCCGCACTCTGTCGGAAGAGGATATCAAGAAAGTGGTGGAACCTCTCTCCTTGAGAGCCATTCAATTCTGCATGTTCGTCAACGCGCTGATTGGGGAAGATGCTACGGAACGGATCATGCAACACGCGCTACGGTGCGCAAAGGAATCATCCACGCCGGCTTCAGGCGAGTAGCTGGCCCGTGTTGGTAGACGGGAACCCTTCGCTATCTCGCCCTTTTGTGGAGCCGGTTAGTTGCAGAACCCCATGTTGAGCCTTTCGCAGAGGTCGTCGATCTCGGTGGGGCTGAGCGGAGAGTCCTCTTCGTCGCAGAAGTGGTCGCAGGAGTTGGGTTCGCTCAATTCCAGCGGGTCGTGGAGACCGATGGAAGTGCAGCCGTGCATTTGCGGCTCCCATTGTTCCTGCATGAGGCGCAAGCCGTGGAGCACGCTGGCGAGTTCGCGGCGCGTGATGTGTTGGTTCTCCTCTGCTGGGGCTGTGACGGAAGCGGCCGGAACGTCCAGCTTGTGCTGGTCCACACTGTAGGTATTCAAGGGTTCGATCACTTCGGCGTGAATCCATTCGTCCAGCCCGTCAAGGTCGCCGGCCTCGATAAACGCTTCGGCCTTCGCTACCTGCTCCTTATCGTCGCTATCCACGGTCAACTGAATCAAGCGCCGATATGCGGCCAATTCTGTTTCATGGACACTGGCATAGGTGCCATTGTCGTCGTCCGCTGCCACACTCCAAACTGTGATTTGCATAAACTCCCTTTCGTGTTGCGCGTCTCAGGAACGCGCGGGGTTGAGGCCAGTTCCGTAGAGCATGGCGGAGAGATGGTCGGCGTAGATCGCGTGTCCGGCCTGGCGCTGGAGTTCGATGGTCTCGGCCATGCCGGGTTGGGCGGTTGTGCCGTCGGGCAACTTGGGTCCGGCGGCGGAGATGTTGTCGCGGTGAAGGCGGTAGTGCGAGAACCCCAGCACATTGCTGTCGAGCGGGCTAAAAATGGTGAGCAATGTCTTGCCGCTCTCCCATTCGTCTTTAGCGACCAAGAAGCTGCACTCCAGATACTCGGAGTGGACTTCGATGAGTTCCACGTCTTCATAGCGGTGAATGGTTGGGTTGAGTCTGCGTCCAAGCATGGGGTGTCTCCGTTTTTCTGCTTTGCGAATGGGTACTGGTTAAAAGAGGGCGAGTTGAACCTGGGGAGCCGGAGCGTCCTCCGGTTGGCCGGCAACGATCTGGACTTCGGGACCGCAGAGAACGAACTGCTGTCCGCCGTGCTTGACGGTCATGCGGTCGTAAAAGCCATTGGGATCGTTGCGGGCTGCCTCCGCACCCTCGGCGGTGCCGGTCTTGTCGCGGTAGTTGGTGGGTGTTCCGTTGAAGATACGCAACGGGCACAGGCGGTATGCCTTCGCACCATGGTTGCTAAGCCCGATGGCGACCCACATCTCTCCGTCCATTCGAAAGGGTTTGCGCACTGGCTGCCCCATGGCGATCGAATCGCCGCTGTAGCTTGCCGGAATGTCGCCCTCGCTCACGTAGTCGTTCTTCTCGTGATCGTAGGTTCCCCAAGCGAGGCGGGCTGGATTGACTTCGCGGATGATGGTTCCCATGGTGGGCATTCACTTTCTCGCCCGAGCGGGGCTGGCTGCTGTCGGCGAATCGGCGGCGATGGGAAACAAGAGTCCTTGTTCTGCTGGCGGGCATTCCCAATCGTCGAGAATGCAAGCGGCCTCAATGCGGACCTTGAGTTCGTCGGCTTGCTCGATACCGAATGCGGAGCCGATTTCAAAGAGAATGGCCGCGTAAAGGCTGGCAAGCCGCTGTTCTTCTTCGACCATTTCGTCATGGCGGGATCGAGGCAGGGTGCTGGATTGACTCCAAAACCGGATGATCTTGAGGCAACGAGAAAAGTTCGCAGCTTCGATCTCCGCTCCGGCCAGCAAGGCGGCGGGGTTCTCGTCCAGCACATACGGACTGTCGTCTTGAATCTGCATAACTCGATTCACTGGATTGCACTCCCGATAATCTGAGACAGCGCGGTGACCTTGGGTTCAAGTTTGGCGATGGCCGACAGAATGTCGCGGCGCTCCGCGTTCAATGTAAAGAGCAGGTGCCGTATCCACCGCAAGACTTTCACGGGATATGAACCAAGGCGATAGACCGGCTCCTCGCCGGTGTCCAACATCCCAAAGCGCATCGCCGCATCCCACCAATTCGCATCGATCTTTCCCTCGCGCGATGCCCGTTGGTGCATGGTAACGATGCTCAAGTTGTAGTTCACGTCCTCAAGATCGGCCTGGGCTGTCGCCAACTGGTTGCGCAAAGTGTCGAGTTGGCGTTTTGCATTCCGCGCATTCACGCTCGGCTCGATGCCTACGGTGGCAACTTGAGGCTGCGTATTGAAGAGAGAGAATTGCATTGCGGCCATTGAATCGACTCCGTTGCGATCTCGCGCTGTGTGGGCTGTGGCCATTGTGGTATCCGTGCCGGGATAAGGCTCCCGGCTGGCCCTGAGTGGAATGGTGCCGGTGGATGGCTATGCCGCGATCTCTTCGATCTCGGCCTCGGCTTGTTCCTGGCATTGCGAGTCCATTGCGCCAAGGATGTGGTGAACGGCGTCGCGGATGGTGTGGAGGGACGCGGTAATGCTCTCGGCGGTGGCGTCCCAACTGGCCAGATAGCGGTCGGATGGCTGCTCGACGCCAAAGTGGGCGAGGACGGCAAAGGACGTGGCCTCCGCCTCCAGTTCGCGCTGTTCGCGGGTCATGTCGTCCCTGCGATTGCTTTGCCAGTGGAGATACTCGTGAGCCAGTTCATGGGCCAGAGTTCCGCACTTTGCGGCCGTGGACAGGGTCGAGTTGACTACGACCTTCCCGCCCTCGCTCCAGCCGTTCGGGGAACCTGTCTCCTCGCGGTACTCCAGCACGATTCCCATAGCGGCGGCGGCTTTCTCAAGGCGGGGCAGAAGCATTTCGCCTCCGGCCTGGGCGCGGTGTTCGAGTTCGGGAAGTGGCTTGCCTTCGGTGTCGGCGATGTCGAAGACGTAGGTCACGCGGAAGCCGCACAGCTTCATCGCCGAGACCTTCTCGCCTGTCCGCTGTCTGTCGGCTTCCTCGACGTTCTGCTTGCGGATGCACGGAGCGAGGATCGTAATGCCCTTCGCACCCTTCTTGACGTTGCGGCCGAGCGACTTCCACGTATGGAAACCGGCAACACGCTGGGCCTGGGGGCGCTGAAGGAGGACAAGCAATTGGTTGTTGAACGAGTAGTGATGAAACCGGGAGACTGCGCGAAGCCAAGTCTTGAAGAGGTCCGATTTCGCGGTTACGTCGGTCATGGTGGCGAGTGCGTTGATACTGTCGGTGATGGAGTCGATGAGGGCTTTTGATCTGTCGCTTTGCATTTTTCCTATCTCCCTGAATTGCTTGACCTTACACTTCAAGTATAATACATATCTGATGTCTTTTATTTTCAGTGCGTTGCGAATAATTTCCATGCAATTCAGACTCAGCAAAAAGCCCGAAACAAGCTGCCGAAGAAGGCCCTTTTCCCCGCGTCCCTTTTTCTCAGGCCCGCGCCGCGCGACGGTTACGCTTTTTCTCGCGGTATGAAATCGAAACGCTCGTTTGAGCGCATTTTCTTTTGAGACTGTGCGGGGGCGTTGCGGGGATTTCACCCCGCTGGGGTGGGTAGCGGAGAACCGGAAGTGGTCGGAGCGAGGGAGGGACGCCAGGCGCCCCTCCCCACAGATCGGCGGGAAACGATTAGCGGCAGAGTTCCGCGGAATGGAAGGAGGGCTGGACAGGAAGGGAGAGACCGTTCTGCTTGAGTGCTTTATTCACGGTGCGATCGATATAGGCGTCTTGTTCTCGTTGGGAGCGGTTGACGAAGGCGGATGTAGAGGCATGGGTCCGAATGGTATCGCGGATTTCGGTTTCGGAGACGCTTCGCTGGAGAGAGTAAGTGGCGTAGGTAAGGTCGGCCTTGTGCCGTTCGCCGTGCGCGGCATATTTGTTGGCGAAGTGAGCATAATCGAGGAGTTCAGATTCGGGCCGGGGATGTTTTTGATAGCCAATGCGTGTCTGGATAGACCGCTGAGATTCCATGTATTGATCGAGCAGCCGGTCCTCGACCTCGGAGAGCACCTCATGCGTTCTCTCATAGATGACGCCTTTGGACAGGGCGAATTTGAGTTGCGAGTAGGGATAGAGCCCATTTTGAAGCCTGTACTGGGGTTTTGGGTTGGTAAAGCCCGCCAGGCGGCCGAAGTGCCGCCAGTCGGCTGAATTCGGATCGCCGCCGAATTTCTCCGCAAGGATTTTGGCGGCGACGGTGCCTTCCTGGGCAGAGAGGGCGAATGCGTGTTTGAGCCAAGCCTGGAAATTGCCGGGGGAGGTCTCGACGACGCAGGCCGGGGTGTACCCGGTGTCGATCAACGTATCCAGACTGTTGCGGTTGAGGTCGTCGATTAGGGTCAGTTGGCTCAGCCCGAATGGGCGGATGTAGATGTGGTGCCCCTTTGCGTTTTCTGCGGCCAGCCAATCGAGCTTCTCGAAGACTTCGCCGTTGGTGAGGCCGTTGCGCAGGATCATCTGCGATTTGCCATCCTCGGATTTCTCCGGGGGAATCCGGACACCCAGCTCGTATTGACCGGCGCCCATTGCTTGAAGTTGGAGTTGAACGGCTTTGAGTGCGATGGGAAGCAAGTGTCCCTCCTTTTTAGATGCAAAGAAATTCCGGTTTTTTGCCCAACGCCCGGCTTGCAGGGCGCTGGGCCGGAACATTCCTGGGAAAAGATTACCACACCTCATACATATTTGACGTATTATACATTGTGTATGTATGATTTCTGCATGACTCGGAAATTGATCCACAGTGCATCCGGGGGACAGTAGATGCCGGCTCAGGCAGAAAATATCGAGACTTCGAGACTCGACTCGGAAAACGAGAGCGAGTATCGCAAGCGTTACAAGCTGATGACCGAATTGGGTCCAGAAATCGTGAATGCGCTGATGAAGGACCGGACGGCAGAGGACTTGGTTGTGAATCCGGACGGACGGGTATGGATCATGCGGCAGGGCCAGCCGTTTGAGGTGCTGACGGAGATCCCGCCTCTCAGGGCCGTTGGAGCCACGATGAGCATTGCGGAAGGCTTCGGGTTGGTGGCTACCCACAACAGTCCGGTCGTCAGCGGGAATGTCCCCTACCTGAATTGCCGCGTGGAGGCTCTGGTTGCGCCTGTGGTGCCGATAGGCACGGCTTCTCTCTCATTCCGAAAGAAGGGCGAGAAAAAGCCCAGTCTTTACGATTACGCCGCGAGCGGAATCCTGACCAATAAGGACGATCCGCTGAACGGTCTCCAAAGTATCGACCCATTCGAGCAGGCGCTTCGCAGCTCGAAGAATCACGTCGATGTGCTGTTCACAGCCATCGAGCACCACAAGAACATTCTTGTGGTCGGCGGCACGGGGTCTGGCAAAACGACACTGCTCGATGCGTTGAATCAGGGCATTGCGGAGCGGACTCCGCATGACCGGGTGCTGATTCTTGAAGACCTGCCGGAGTTGCGCGTGGCTATCGAGAACTATGTGCAGCTCACCGCCTGCAAGGCGGTGCCTATGGACGATCTGATTCGTTCCTGCCTGCGCATGAAGCCCCACCGGATATTGGTTGGAGAGGTCCGCGGGACCGAAGCGTTGACCGCGATGGAAGCGTGGAACACGGGTCACCCAGGTGGGTCGATGACGATCCATGCGAACAACGCAATGGAGGGCTTGAATAGGATCGTATTTCTCTGCCAGAAGACGGCGAATCCATTCCCAACGCACATTTTGGCAAGGATCGTTGCGGAGACGATTCACCTGGTTGTCTACGTCGAGGCCGGGCGCCAGTTTCCGTGCGGACGGAAGGTGAAAGAGGTTTGCTTGGTGAGAGGGCACGACGGAGAGCGTTTCGAGATTGAACAGCTTTAGGCGTTCCCTGTCGTTGCATGACAAAAACATTCAACCGGAAAGAAGGAGATGGGCATGTTGAAGAGGATGAGGAAGATGGCCGGGAAGCTGGTAGATCTTGTGACCGGCAAAGAGTTTCTGACTGTGGCGGGTTTGGCATTGGTCTCGAACGCACTGGCCTATGCGTCAACCAGCACAACTGGTTTGCCCTGGGAGACGCCTTTGCAGACGGTACAGCAGTCGTTGACCGGGCCTGTGGCGGCCGGGATCTCGGTGGTGGGTATCGCAGCCGGCGGAATGGCGCTTGTATTTGGCGGTGAGCTGTCGGAGTTCGCCAAGCGCGCCTGCTATGCGGTGATTGCGACCGGCGCGATTGTCGGCGCGGGCACGTTGATGACCACGTTGTTTTCAAGCTCAAGCGCCGTTATCGCGATGACGGGGGGATTCTAAGATGCACGGGCCGAGAGAGACGGTGTTCCATCCGTCGATCAACCGCCCCAATCTTCTCATGGGCGGCGACCGGGAACTTGTCCTTGGCGCCGCCATGATTTCCGCGTTGTTCATCTTTGCGTTGATGACGTGGTGGAGCATTTTGATCGGCGTTGCGTTCTGGCCGGTGGCCACGTCGATGCTGGCTCGGTTGGCGAAGGTCGATCCGAGGATGCGCGATGTTGCGACGCGCAGTTTCCAGTACAAGGCGTATTACCCCGCAAAATCCCGGTTGTCGAGCAGGAGTAGAGGCGAGCGGCGGGCTTGGAAGTAAAGGAGACGGTTGACACAATGATTTCTGGATTGGTGTTCGTAGTTGTAGCGTGCGCGGCGGTGTTGGCGTGTGTCTTGATTGCTTGGGCCGCTCGCGGGACGCAGGCTGAGGAAGGCCGGAGGTGGGTGGCCGGCCTTCCCGATTTATTGCTGTATGCGTCGATGATCGACGATGGCATCCTGCTCCTTCAGGATGGAGCACTGATGGCGACCTGGCGTTATGCCGGTCCGGATCTCGGTTCCGCCACTCACGAAGAGATGGCCGCTCTTGCGGAGCGATTGAATTCCGTCTTGAAGCTCGGTTCTGGATGGTTGGTGCATTGCGATGCGATCCGCTCGGAAGTTAACGAATACGCCAAGCAGGGAGCCTTCCCCGACTCGGTAACGAGTTTGATCGACGATGAGCGCAGAGCGCAGTTCAAAGCCGAAGGTCGGCACTATGAGAGCACCTATTACATTTCGCTGACCTATCTTCCTCCGATGCAGAGCGAGGAGAAGGTCAAGGGATTCCTCTTCCAAGGGGGAGCCGGGGACAACAAGAGTGCCGGCGAGACCGCCTTCATCTATTTCAAAGATCGACTCGGGCTGTTCCACGATGTGCTGAGTTCGCAGGTGCGCGTGGAGCGGCTCCTGGGACACCGTTTCATTGGAGACGATGGATCGGAAACGGAGTGGATCAGTTGCGATCTGGCGCGCTACGTGCGCCGTTGCGTGACGGGCGAAGATTACCCCTTCATCCTACCGGCGATCCCCGTTTTCCTGCATGACTTGATCGGCTGTGTGAGCTTCAAGACCGGCATCGAGCCGATGGTCGGAGGCAAGCATATTCAGATCGTGGCGATCGACGGATTTCCGGCGACGAGTTTTCCGGGGATTCTTTCGGCCTTGGACACGTTGCCGTTCGAGTACAGGTGGAACACGCGAGCTGTCTTACTTGATCCGGAAGAGGCCAAGAAGATCATCACCGATGCCTTGAAGAAATGGACGGCAAAAGCTCGGGGGTTCATCGACCAGTTAATGGGCAAGCCGCCCAAGCGTATCGATCCGTTTGCGCTGAAGATGATGGAAGATGCGACGGTCGCGATCGGCGAAGCCTCCAGCGGCGATGTGCAATTCTGCCTTTACTCAGGAAACATCATCCTGATGGATGAGGACAGCGAGGGCGTGAAGGATCGCGCTCGGCAGGTTGCGAAGATCGTCAAGAATCTTGGATTTGGAGCGCGCCTGGAAACCTTCAATGCGGTAGAAGCGTGGCGCGGAACGCTGCCTGGAGATGGGTATCGCAACGTGCGCCGTATCATCCTGCACACGGTGAATCTGGCCGATTGTATGCCGATTGCGGCGATCTGGACTGGGGACCGCGTGAACTCTTCGGCATTGATGCCGAAGAGCAGCGAACCTTTGATGTACGCGACGAGCACCGGATCGACGGTCTTCCGATTCAATCTGCATGTTGGAGACCTGGCGCATACGCTGGTCGTCGGGCCTCCGGGGGCCGGCAAGAGCACATTGCTGTGCGGCATCGAGGCGCAATTCTTCCGTTATCCGAATGCGCAGGTATTCGTCTTCGACAAAGGATACTCGGCCTGGGCTTTGAATCAGGCCGCGGGCGGAGAGTTTTACAACCTGGGCGCTGAGGATGGCGGTATGAGCTTCGCGCCCTTCGCGGAACTCGACACCCCTGGAGATATAGCCTGGGCCGCGCAATACATCGAGCAGTTGTGCGCCTTGGCCGGCCATGCGGTAGTACCGGCGGAACGCAAGGAGATATTGAAGGCGCTTCAGCTCCTGGTCCAGTCGAAGACGAGGACCTTCACCGAACTCCTGGTGAACTTGCAGAACCTGTCTCTGCGGGATGCGCTCCGGGTGTACACCCTTGAGGGCTCGCTCGGTGGTCTTTTGGAAGCAAAGGCGAATCAAAGCGTCCTTGGCCACGGCCGGTTCATGGTGTTCGAGATGGAACACCTGATGGGGATGGGGGAACGGGCCGTTGTTTCAGTGCTCCTGTTTCTCTTCCACCAGATCGAAAAGCGTCTCGATGGGTCGCCTACGGCAATCGTTCTCGATGAAGCGTGGGTGTTCCTCAAGCATGAACTCTTCAAGGAGTTCATCCGCGACTGGGCCAAGACGTTGCGGAAAGCGAATGCGGCGTTGATGCTCTCGACGCAGAACTGGTCGGATATCTTCAATTCCTCCCTTAAAGATGTGTTGATCGAGACTTGCCCGAACAAGATTTTCCTTCCCAATCCCGAGGCCACTAGCGAGACGGTGCGCGTGTACTACGAGATGTTGGGGGTCAATGCTCGTGAGATCGAAATGATTTCTCGCGCCATGCCCAAGCGCGAGTATTACCAACGAACGCCGAACGGGCGCCGGCTTTTCAATATCGGCTTCGGTCCTGTTGCTCTCGCATTTGTGGGCGTAAGCGGTCCGGAGGTGCGTGCTCGCATCGGCGAGATCCGCAAGATGCACGGCGAAGGGTGGGTCTCGGAGTGGTTGCGCGTGCGCGGTGTCGCCAACTGGGCGGAGTACTTCGAGACGAAATACGAGGCGAGGCAGTCGAGCCCAAAACTTGTGTCGTGAGGAGGAATGCATGAAAAGGTTGCTGCTTCGTATCGGTATCGTCATGGCTGGATTCATCTTCACAGTAAGTGTGAATGTGGATGAAGCACATGCGGGCGTCGTTGCGGGTCTCGCCACGGAGTGGACCCAAATCATGAACAATATCCAGCTTGTTCTGCAATATGAACAGCAGATTCAGCAGTACGCCACCCAGTTGCAACAGGCACAGAACCAGGTGATGCATCTGGAGGAGGCATACAAGCAAACTACTGCGATGGTGCAAGGAATTGGGAGCGGCAATTTCAATTTCAGTGCCATCGCGAACGATCTCTCCGCGTTGAACGGTGCCGTGCAATACGGGAATGGCCTGGCTTACTCGATGGCCAACCTGGACGATGAGTTCAATGCGCGCTTCCCCGGTTATGGGAACGCGAACCCGACAAATTACGCGAGCATGTATCGGAATTGGTACAACACGAACCTGGATACGGCTCATTCTGCGTTAAAGGTTGCGGGGCTTCAATATTCGCAGCTGAATAACGATGCCGCGTTGGTGCAGACGCTCCAGCAGCAGTCTCAGAACTCGACCACACTGTTGCAGACCCTCCAAGTGGGAAACTCTCTTGCCGCACAGGAATTGGCAGAGCTCGAAAAACTGCGCCAGTTGATGCTGACCGACATTACATCCAAGGCCACGTATCAGGCACAGCAGGCAGCCTCCGCGCAGGCTGACGGCGACATGAACGATACGTTTTTTACGGTGCCAACCGGATTGAATACGGACACTCGGACCTATTCGCCGGTTCCGCAGCAGTGACGGGGAGCGATTGCGATGAAACTGAGACACAGGTCGTTGTTGATATTGAGCGCGTTGGCGATTGCGACGGGCGTTCTCGCCTATGGGCAGAACACGACGCCTCAGTCCGGACCGTCGGATTTGCTCGATGTGTACAAGAACGCAACCACGACCTGGGTCTCCACTGCATTCGGCTATGCGAACAAGTTGTTCGGTCTTCTCGCATTCATCGATTTCACTTGGGCGATGATCGTTCTTTTCCTTGAGGGCCATGAGATGCAGGGATGGATCGCGGGCTTCTTGAAGAAATTCATGACCATCAGCTTTTTCTATGCTCTGCTTATTAATCAATCGACCTGGTTCCCTGCGATCATCAATAGCTTCGTTCAGATCGGTCAACAGGCCGGAGGGGTGTCGGGGTATCTGAATCCTTCGGACATTTTGTGGACCGGCGTTCAAATCAGCGGAGCAATTTTAGCAGCCTGCCTGCCAAGTGCCGCGACAGGCGCCACGGCCGGGGGCATTTTGGGAGTTATCATTCCCGGCGCTGGGGCCGCTCTGACGGCTGCTTCTCTGATTCCGGCACTTGTCGCCCTGTTCTGCGCGTTATTGATTTTTCTCGCGTATGTGGTCATTACGTTGACCTTCATCATGGCGACTGTGGAGAGCTATGTCGTGATGAGCGCCGGGTTAATCTTCCTCGGGTTCGGCGCGTCCCGGTGGACCGTTCCGTATACCGAACGATATATCTCCTTGGTCGTATCGACGGGAGTGAGGCTGATGGTCCTCTACATGATTGTCGGCCTGGGCCAGACCTTATCGAATACATGGGTTCAGGAAGCCTCACAAATTCCATTGAGTACGGCCGGACTTCAATCTCTTTTTGGATTATTGGCTAGCGTCATCGTGTTTATGGCGCTCGCGTGGCAGGTTCCGAAGCTTGCCGGCAGCATCCTGCAAGGATCGCTTCAGATGGGCAGTTCGGATCTGATTGCTCCTGCAATTTCGGCTGCGATTGCAGCGGGGACGATTGGTGCCGTTGCGACGGCGGGAGTAGGAGCGGTCGCGGGGGGCGTGGGCGCATTGGGCGCCGGCGGCGCGGCTGCTGGCGGTCGAGCGGGCGCCAGTGGAATGGGTGGGAGTTTCATGCCTGGAGGAGCTGGGGGCATGATGCCGGGCATGGGCAGCACGATGGCCGGCGGTGGGGGCAACGGCGCCGCACCGGGAGTCGAGGGCGCAATCAACAGTGTGCCGCCGCCCTCTCCGAATGCGAGTGGTGGAGGTGGTAGCGTTGTGGCCGTCGATCCGCCACCTGTACCCGTGGGAGGGCAGGGAGAAAAGGGTGGGGTTGGAGCGGATGGAGCCTTGGGCGGTTCGCGGGTGCCCGTGCAGGGTGGTCAAGGCTCTGTGGATTCTGCACCAGACGTGGGTTTTGTGGGCCGCGAATCCACGATTGGCTCTGTGACCGGGGCACCGGACCTTGGGGAGGTTGTTGACGTGAGCGGTGCAGGCAGCGGTGATGGCGGCGTAGAAGTTGAGAGCGGTCATGGCCAGGATGTCGCAGGTTCTGGTGGCGTCTCTGTTGGGGAGCCCGCTGTCGTCGAGCCCGTCGACGCGAGTGGAGTGAGTACGGTGGCTCCGCAAGTGGCGGGCAGGAGCACCGCGGCTGCTGGTGGGGCTGGTTTTACCTCCGGCGCGCCAATTGAAGTGCCAGGAGTGGTGAAGGAAAGTCCTCTCGGAGGGGGCAGTCCTGCTGGAGAAGAAGCATCGCGCGGAAAAGGTCGATCGGATGATCGATCGCTGGGCGAGAAGATCTCGGGTATTCATAATACCGCGGCACAGGTACATCAACATCTACCGGAGGATTCGGCGACTGTGTCGGCGCCGACTCTGAATATTCAACACGGAGAGTAGGAGCGAAAGATGAGTGCATCGCTGGAGAAGGTGAAAGAAGGTTCGGGCAAGAGCCCGTACCTGGCAGCTCGCGACGAGTGGAACGAGCGGTATCGGGACTTGATCGTCGCTGCGCGGAATTGGCGGCTTCTCGCCGTGACATCCAGCGTGGTTGCGCTTGTTGCGGTCTTGGGCTTGATCGTGATCGGGGCCAAGCCCAAGGTCATTCCCTACATCGTGGCGGTGGACAACCTGGGTAACGTGGTGAACCAGGGGACGGCGGTCCAAGCATCGGTTGCCGACGACCGTTTGAAACGCGCGGCGTTGTGGTCCTGGGTCCAGGATTGGCGGATGGTCTCGTCGGACGCAACGGTCGAGAAGAATGCGATCGAGCGGGTGTATGCGGAGATCGGCAACGGAACGCCTGCGGCACTCAGGATCAGCGATGGGTATCGCGATGGGTCGCCCTTGAAGCTGGCACAAACGGAGACGGTTTCCGTCAATGTGCGCGCTCTTTATGCGTCTTCGAAGGATAGCTATGAGGTCGAGTGGACGGAAACGATATTCGACCTGAAAGGTGAGCAGATTGGCACTCAGAACTACAAGGGCGTCATTACGATCTCCATTCATCCGCCCGAAGATGAAGGTTTGGCGCGCGTTAATCCGCTGGGTATCTATGTCACGAATGTGAGCTGGTCGAAGGTTCTTTAATTTGAGGCTTGTGAGGCGAGGGTATGAGAACGGTAGGAGTGTTGGTGTTGGTTGCGATGGGTGTGAGCGCCTTCTTCGGGTTCGCACAAGATGGCGCTCCGGGTACGGGTGCGCCGGCCGGTAGCCCTGTGATGCTGAATCGGACGAAGGCCGCGCCAGCGAAGCAGGAGATCGTTCCCGCGGACAAGTATCCGTTCGCGGATCTTCAGAAAGCCCTGGAGCAAGGTCCCGGGGCGGATATTGGCTCGGCAGCCGCGGGCGTGGGACTTGGCACGAAGGTTCCGCCAGGGTGGGAGCCATCGAGAGATGTGGCCCTGTCGGAGATGGCGCGAGAAGCTGTTGCGCTTTCAGCGAAGCTCTCAAACGAGCAGAACAGTCCGGTTCCAGGGCCGGATGGGCGGGTGGTCTACACCTTTGGGGTTGGGCAACCGACATTGGTGGCTACACCGCTTCGCGTGAGTTCGATCGAGTTGCAGGCGGGGGAGAAAATCCTGGGAGAGCCTCAGATTGGAGACTCAGTGCGATGGATTGTGACGCCGATCTTATCGGGGGCCGGGGACACCGCTATTCCGATTCTGGTTGTGAAGCCCAAGATGGCGGGGTTGGATACAACCATGATTGTTGCCACTGACAGGAGAACGTATTACCTCCGGCTGGTTTCAAAACCGGGTGAATACGTGTCGCGGGTCGCGTTCCTTTACCCCGACGATCAACCGTTGCAGTGGAAGCTCTTCCTGGAGCAGCAGGCGAAAGAGCACAAGGATCATGTAGACGCTTCGCGCATTTCGCAAACCGGCAATGACGCTGTTGACAGGCTGTATTTCGATTACACGTTCAAGGTGAAATCTGGCGCGGACTCCATCCGGCCGGTGCGGGTCCTGGATGACGGGGAGAAAACCTACATTGAGATGCCGAGCGTGACAGCGTTTCAGGAGCTGCCGACGTTGGTTATCGAAGGCCCGGCAGGCAACGAGATGGTCAACTTCCGCGTGAAGGGTACGACGTTCGTGGTGGACCGTCTTTTTGCGAAGGCAGCCTTATTGCTCGGTGTTGGCAAGCATCAGGAGCTTGTGGAGATCGTGCGCAAGGATGCGCTCACGCCGCATACGGAGGCGAAGTGATGGGCGACGAAAACAAGGTCGATGGGAACAAGCGTGAGGAGGTTGTGTTGTCTCCAAAGCTGGAGGGCGACAGCCCGACACGAAGTAAGCAGCCTTTGAAGCTGCGTTTCTGGCCCACGGACGGAAAGCACTTGAATCCTGCTGTGCGGGGGATGCTGTTCGTCGCCGTCCTGGGATTCCTCGGTTTGATTGTCTATGGGGTGATGGCTCGGGGTGGAAAGAAGACGGCCGCGGAGAAAGCCAAGGATGAGCAATCCGTTTCGGATGCGCAATCGACCGGGATGAAGGTCTGGAAGGATCTCGAAGACCAGCGGAAGATCGATGCAAGGAAGGAAGCTCTGGACCAAGCGCAGGCCGGGGGGAGTGCGCCGGACGCGCTGCAGGGCCGGGTGCAGAGCGCCGGTGTTCCGGCTGAACTAGTAGCTTTTTCCCAATACTCGAAAGATGCGCTGGTTCCTCCTCTTGAGGCTCGGCAGATTGCAGCATCTGGACGGCCGCCAAAGGGAATGCCCACAGACGGTAGGGCCGCGTTGAATCAGCAGCAGGCAGGCCCTCAAGGAGGGGCGCCTGCGGGACGGAGCGCTGCAGACGAGTACCGTGAGGAGATGTACAAGGACGATCTCGAAGCGCGCACAGCGGGGACTTCGATTTCGAGTGGAATGAATGCCATTAAGGGATTGGGAACCCTCGGAGGCGCCCTGCCTTCCGGGGGCGTGGGCTCGGCCCTTCAACAGCTTCTCGGCGAGTATCCAAAAGCCAGGTCTGGTGGGAATGCTGTAGGGCCGAGCCCTTCGTTGCAGTCCGGGAATGAGGGATCTGGAGACGATAGCGATGCGAACCTTCAACAGCATAAAGAAGGTTTCATCGAAAAAGCGAGGGAGGGCCGGGAAGAGCGGGATTATTCGTCCGCAACGCGAGCACCTGCTCTGTCGAAGTACGAAATCAAGTCTGGATGGGACATTCCGGCGACGCTTGAAAGTGATGTGAACACCGATCTTCCGGGTGAGGTAAAAGCCGTTGTGCGTGAGAATGTGTACGACACAGCGTCGGGCCAGTATTTGTTGATCCCTCAAGGATCGCGCTTGGTCGGCCAATACGACAACCGGGTCTCGTATGGACAGAGCCGCGCAGTCGTTGTTTGGTCGAGGCTGATCTTCCCGGATGGGTCCAGCGTGGATCTCGATGGGATGGTGGGCCACGATGCCTCTGGAGCAGCCGGATTTCACGACCAGGTGGACAACCATTTTGTGCGGCTTGTCTCGATGGCTTTGATGCTGAGTGCGTTCACGGCCGGAGTCGAGATGTCACAGCCTCAGACGAGTTCGGCGTCAGGCGTTTTGTCGCCGAGTGCGGAAGCGACTCAAGCCCTTGGCCAGCAGTTTGGGCAGTTGGGCATGGAGGTGACCCGAAAGAATCTGAATATCCAGCCCACGGTGAAAATTCGGCCGGGCTATCGGTTCAATGTGCGCGTAAACCGTGACATTGCGTTCACAGAACCGTATGGAGATTCGAGAGCGGGAGAATAGGAGACGACGATGCAGATTGTGTACCGCAACATTCGCTTCAGTGCAAAGGTCGATCGGTGCCTCCGCCGCCGCTGGAGAATGCACGGCGACTTGTCGATTCGCGTCCGTGAGGCCCTGGATGGCGTGAACCTCCTCGAAGTTGAACTACTGGAGGTGGATTACCGCCGGGTCCATGCAATGCAGGTTGGCGTATTCGAGTCTGTGTGGATCGCCGTCCACGAGGTGGCTCGGTTGCGCGGATGCTCAGCGAATACCTTGGTGAATAGCGCGGTTTGGGTAGCTTTCGGCGCACACCGTTCGAGTTTGCGTGGCCGGCCGCGCGGTCCGAACCAGCGGGAAGTACCAGTTCCCAAAGCCTGTTTGGGTGGAGCGTAGGAGCCAGGAGCAAAGGGAACCGGGTCCAGGGTAGGTAATTCTTAGGTTGTGCCTGCCGCGACCAGCGGAATCGGGCGTGCGAGAAAGGCCATCTGACAAGCTGGCCCACGGCCCAATTGTGGACCAGTCTCCGAGTTGCGAAAAATGACCGGTCAAATCAGTGTGTTTCTCAGCTCTAAGCAAAAAGGATTCGATAGGTCCCGAAGCCCTTCAGATTGCCTTTCTTCTAACTGAACGGCTCTGCATTGCTTTTTAAGTTGGCGGCATACAGCTTGGAAATTCTGGCAAACAGACGGTCGAAACGCTCCACTGTGCTTTGTGGAATCATTATTGCTGCGTCAGTCGCCATCTTGTTGAGCAGCAGTCGCGACGGGCGCGTCTTGTGAAATTCGATCCCGATGTTCTGGAACGCCTGCTCGTAACGCTTCACTATACGGGGAATCTGCGGGTTCAGAGTGAGAGTCTTTCCCGTAAGCTCCTTGCTGTAGCTTTCAGAAACAAGGGCGTCGTAGACGGCGGGTTCAAACATATCCTCGATGTCCGCTTCCGAAGGCTTTGCGGGAGCATCAAAGCCATCCGTCACAAAGACGATGTTGTCATCTCGGATGAGCTTCGCTTTGACCAGATCATCTCGGGTAGCGCGCGATTGCTTCTCCTCGTCAAAAAGCACGAGCACCTGTAGGCGTTCGGATGTGAGCAGGGACACCATGTACGGAATTTTCTGGGCACCGCCGGCTGGGGTCAGCGTCATCCCTTCCGGCAGCCCCGTTTTCCCGAGGCTTTCCAGATAGCTGGATGCGGATGACAGCATCCAATAATCTGTTACCCCTTCAACGATCAAGTTGTTGGGGCCAACAAAAAGACTCTGTGACAGGGAGTATCCCATCGCGGCCTGGATTGGAAAAAGTGTGCGTGAATCTCCGACAGGATCATTGGAGACGATGGTTCCGGTCTCCTGGCCGATGCTTACGGTTCGGATGGCATCGAGGTTCTTCGTGGGGACCATGAAGGGCGAGTGCGTAGTGTAAATGATCTGGTTCTCAAAATCGGCGGCAAAATGGTGCAGCAAATCACCCTGTGACAATGCGTGCAGATATAGGCCGGGCTCATCCAGCAACAAAATCGCATTTTGAGCAGTCCCACCTTTGGTGTCAGCCGAAAAGGTTATGTAGAACGAGAAAAACCATTTCAGCCCACGGCTCCTCTCGTCGAGATTTACTTCGACATCGTAGACAGAATTCGGGTCGGAGATGAAGGTGTCGAGATGGTCGGCGTCCGGGCTGAAGCGGACTTTCAATTGGCGGTCCTTCCAGAGCCGCCGCAACTCTGATGTAACGATGGCACCGGCTCGATTCGCAAGCTGATTTCGTGTTTCATGATCGTTTTGGCTGCGGAGTTGATTAAACTGCTCCGGGTTCAAGTCAGCGACCTTGCACATCTTCTCGAAATTCCGATCCGACTCGTTGAGTTGACTAGGGTTGGCCTTCTTTCGGGCTAGATATTCCGCAATGTTTTGGTGACCTGTCAGTTCGGGGTAGTCATCGACATACACGAAAGTGGGAAGGAGTGTCACGGCCCAACGGCGTGCAGCCTGCAATGCTGGTCCGTCTTTGGAGATTTGTGCGGCAAGATCCTCCAGCTCTGAAAGCAAGCCGTCTTCCCTCTCGGGCAACGTGATGGATGCCGCTGCCAATGCTTTGCGAAAGGCCGCCAAGATGGGCGCGACATGGGTTGCCCAGTCGGTTGGAGCAGACGCCACCGCCAGCGCGGTCGCAAATGTTTCTAACGCTTCCCTTGTCGAATGCTGCGGAGCTTCCTCAAGTTTGTCGATTTCCACTTCCGCTACCGGTCGGATTTTACGAAGTCGTGTCGCTACTTCATCGGCGGAAAATGCAATTGGCTTCAGACCGACAAATTCTGTCTCGCGATCAGCCTTGTAGCTTCTGGCGATCTCGACATGAGTCACACCCGCAGCGCGTGGAAACATGGCGGCCAGATCGCCCTGTTCGCTGTCATTCAATTCCCATGTTGTGGAAACGACCGGCGTTCCATCGGTGCATTCCCCCAGTCGTCGCTGCCGAGGAAAGTCCTTAATTGGCAATAGGTTTTTGATTCCACCTGCCGGGTTGAGGGTCTGGAGCGCCAGAAGAAGATTGGTCTTGCCAGATTCATTGCGACCGACGAGGCTCGTAAGTTTACCTACAGCGATTTCACCGCTGTCGCTAATGGAACGATAGTTCTGGATTCTAAACGAAATCAGCTTCACAATCCCTCCGCTTTACCCCAATTCTGCCGCAGCACACTTCGTCGACGCTGGCAGTCGGCCTAACCCAGATTGCTTGGCACTTCCCTATACTATCGCTGTCTCCCGGTTCGTCGAAGCAAGTCCCAGTTGGTCAATTAGATCGGGCCTGGGTTCGGAGGGAAACGCCGACTTGAACAATTATTGAATTCAGTCCACAACGCACGGCACACATCGTGGGCATTCTGGTGGACGTACTTCTTCACCTGCTGGACTCAAATCGGAATTGAGCTTTCCAGCTTGTTTCTTCGCCCAATGTCAAGCACGCCTCAAATCGCTTGCCCTGCTTAGAAACGAAGCCTTTGAGTACGCCGGTTTTGCCTTTCGTGCAGAGCGCTTCGATCTGCTTCGGGGTGAGGGCCTTCTTCGCAATGGTCTCGCTGATGCTGAAGTTGCAGCCTTCGCGATAGCGGCTGCAACCGTAGAAGTTCTGACCATTGGGCTTTTTGACGACACCTTGCTTGCATTTCGGGCACACGAGCGATCCGAACGGCGGGGCATTCCCTGTCTTCGCCGGCGCTGACCTGTTTGACGCCAGGGCAGGTTGCGGCGCGATGTGCAACTGCGCAAGTTCTTTTTTGAGCTGGCCGTCTATGCTGGAAACCACATTTATGTACTGGGACTTGCCTTCGGCAATATCGTCGAGTTGCTGCTCAAGGGAGCGTGTGTAGTCGTACTCTAGAAAGGCGAAGTGGCCTTTGAGCGCGTCGATGAGCAGGATGCCGAGATCTGTAGCCCTCAATATCTTCTTTGAATCGTCGATGTAGTTGCGGGTGATGATGTTCTTGAGAATGGCCGGGTAGGTGGAGGGCCGTCCGATTCCTTCATGCTCCAGCTTCTTTATGAGACTCGCCTGGGTGTAGCCGTTCGGCGGGCGGGTCTGCTTGTTCAACACACGGGCGCTGTCGGCATGGAGCTGGGTGCCGCGCGGAAGGGAAGGGACACGGCCATTCTCATCTGATTGTTTCTCCGGGTCCTCTGTGTCGTTCGCGTCAGGGTCTTCGGCGGCATCCTTGGCCGTCAGAGTGCGCCAGCCCGGCTTGATGAGCGAGCGGCCGGTGGCTTTGAAAACGAACGGCTGCGATCCGTCCTGGGCAGCGAGAGTGAGGGTGTTCACGCTATATTCGGCATCCGCAAGCTGAGAAGCTACAGCTCGGGTCCAGATAAGCTCGTAGAGGTTTTCCTGGTCGTTGTCTGCGCCGGCATGACGCTGCTCCAAGTGAGTGGGGCGGATTGCTTCGTGGGCCTCCTGGGCGCTCTCCTTGGACTTCCAGGTGCGCGGTTTGGGCGGTAAGGGCAGGTTGTTGCTTGCCGCGTAGGCCCGAATCTCGGCCAGCGCCTCGTCGGAAAAGTTTTGGCTGTCGGTGCGGTGGTAGGTAATCAACCCCTCTTCAAATAACCGCTGGGCAATTTGGGCGGTCTGCTCCGGCTTATATCCGAGCGTCACACTCGCTGCCTGAAGCAAAGTGGCGGTTGTAAAGGGCGGCGGCGGGGCCTTGGCCGCCGGTTTCGTCGCCGCGGCGGTCACGGCAAAGAGTCTGCATTTGGCGGCTTCTTCCGCCAACGAGGCGTCCAGAACGTATTCCTCGCCATCCTTGAGGAAAGGGGCTGTGTCCCACTGGGCGCGCCATTTCCCGTTGTCGAAGACCGCTTCGGCGCCGAAATGCTTTGTCTCCTTGAATGCGTCGATTTCGCGCTGTCGATCGACAACGAGGCGGAGAGCTACGCTTTGGACGCGTCCGGCACTGAGCCGGGGAATGCCTGTCCGCTGTGAAAGGGCAGGCGACACCTGATAGCCGACAAGGCGATCCGCGCCTCGCCTGGCCTCTTGTGCGTGGACGAGGTTCACGTTGAGTTGCCGCGGCGCCTTGAGCGCAGACCGGATCACGCTTTCGGTGATTGCGTCGAAGGTGACGCGCACGTATTGATGAAGTTTTAGAACCTGCTGCAGGTGCCACGCAATGGCCTCTCCCTCGCGGTCTGGGTCCGTGGCGAGGTAAACCTGTTCGGAGCGCGCGGCGCGCTGCCGCAGTTGTGAAACAACAGGTTTGCTCCGTTCGAGGATCTGGTACTGGAGCCGGTAGGTCTCCGGCTCAATACCGAATTCGCTCACTGGAAGATCTCGAATGTGCCCAACGCTCGCGGCAACATCCCAGCCACTGCCCAAAATTGCTTTGATCTTCTTGATCTTGTTCGGGCTCTCCACGATCATCAGGTTCATGCGGCTGCCTCTTGCCCGGCAAACTTCCGAGAGCATTATGCGGAGGTGGTTTGTGTCTTGTTCTTTAGCTTGTAGATGGAGGCAAAGTATGCCACCATTACGCGAAATGCCTTGGAGCGATTCACCCCGCCAAGAACCTCTCCTCCAATTCTCTCCAGTTCATCCGCGATCTCGTGGGTCAACGGGAAGACGAAGGCGGTGTCGATAGCTTGAAATGGAATGTTCAGCCATGGGCCGTTGTAGAACGCAAGGAG
>Ga0307375_10001207_pt1 | contig 28799 bp, 17 predicted proteins | sample TR1MG_FD_202531 | JGI IMG/M metagenome (GOLD analysis project Ga0307375, IMG submission 202531) | Soil microbial communities from Risofladan, Vaasa, Finland - TR-1 | ecosystem: Environmental > Terrestrial > Soil > Coastal area > Acid sulfate soil | place: Finland: Risofladan, Vaasa | collected...
CCGTCACAATCTAACCAACGGTTGATCCTCATCAAGGCAGAATGGACATCATCCGGCTCTAACACCGAACCATAAAGAGCTGTCAGCAAATTATCCTGCCTATCCATGCATGTCCCTGCGCATTCAATAGTGAAGTGCGACACCTGTGCAGCGCTTGAGTGAGCCAGGTGCCGTAGCCTAAGCAACTCTAGCTGCAAATGGAGTTGTCATGAGCTACTAGCACCCGACTTAAGCGCAACGCTACCATATTGGCACGTTGCACAACGCCGGTTTCGCCAGCCGTTACATGGCCGAGATGATCGTGCTCACCACAGCACGGTGGGCGATCGCTGATGCTTCAAGTATGGTGTATCCATCGCCCAGCATCAGGCCGTCGATGCCTGCTGATGGTCGGCTTGTTTTGGCGCGATTTAGGCGCGTGACGCTGCTCCCGCCAAGCGGTCGTCCCCCGACACGTGGTTGTCCCCAAGGCGTATGAACTTGCGTCATGGAGCCGGTTTCATCCCGTAGCCACAAGGCGGCAACTTCGATGCATCCTCCATGAGCCCGCCGTAACTAGATTCGAATGGGTTTCGCACCGCCGATAGTGTGGTCAAGGATCGAAAGTCCCACAAGGGCTCCAGTGTTGTGGACCAGTGTCAAACCGAATGCGTGGCGAACGGGGTCCAGGACGCTGCTCCGATCATGAGGGGACTAGTTGCCCGGCTTGTCGACAGTGGCTTGTCACGTACAGGCAATGGCTGCTGCCTGTTCGCCCATAAGCCGGCAACCCCGCCGTCGCCCGTCGCTGCGGCATGCGGTGACGCCGATTAGCAAACTTGCCGAGCGTGAATTCCCAGCGGCATTGTCCATACTGACCCCCACCGGGACCGGTGCCACCCGGGCAGCCGCTGGCACGGGATGACCAACGGTGAAGCTCGCCGCTCCTCGACACCGAAGGGCAATGGTGCGCTGCGGTCGCGGCGGGCAGCAATCGACCGATTCTGTTGAAAAACACCCTTGCTGCGGCGTGATGAAAGTGATTGACTGATCACCCATCGACCGAGCGGGATTTTCGTGATGATGGGACGTCAGCAGGCTGCACAAGCACCCTTGTTCTACGCCTTCAACCTTGACGATCACGTGCCCGCCGACCATCTGCTTCGCGGCATTGATCAGTTCCTTGATCTGAGCGAACTGCACGCGCATTTGTCCGCGCACTACAGCCATACCGGTCGTCCCTCGATCGACCCTGCGCTGCTCATCCGCATGCTGATCGTGGGCTACTGCTTCGGGATCCGCTCGGAACGTCGGTTGTGCGAGGAAGTGCACCTCAACCTTGCGTATCGTTGGTTTTGCCGACTGGGCCTGGAAGATCCGATCCCGGATCACTCGACGTTTTCGAAGAACCGCCACGGCCGGTTTCGCGACAACGACACGCTGCGGTTCGTGTTCGAACAGGTACTGGCGCGCTGTCTGAGCGAGGGACTGGTCGGCGGCGAAGGATTCGCGACGGACGCGAGTGTGATCAAGGCCGATGCCAGCCGTCAACGTGGCGTGCCGGGCGCGGAGGCGCACTGGGACAAGACGACGCTGCTGACCCGCCCCGTGCGCGAGTACCTCGACGCGTTGGACGCGGCGGAGGAGGAACGCACCGCGCCGAAGAAGGTGTCGCTGACCGATCCCGCCTCGCAGTGGACGGCGGCGCCAGGCGGCCCGGCGTTTTTCGCCTACTCCACCAATTACCTGATCGATACCAAGGCCGGTGTGATCGTGGATGTGGAAGCGAGCCCTGCTCATCGCACGGCGGAAGTGAATGCGACGCGCACGATGTTGGAGCGGACGGAAGCGCGCATGGGCATGAAGCCTGAGCGCCTGATTGGCGATACGGCCTATGGCTCAGCCACCATGCTGGAATGGCTGGTCGAACAGCAAGGAATCGAACCGCACGTGCCGGTATGGGATAAATCGGAGCGATCCGATGGCACGTTCTCCCGGACTGAGTTCGCGTGGAGCGAGCAGGACAACACCTATGGCTGTCCTGGCGGCAAAGTGCTGCGCTCGAACTGGCGCGCCTTCAAGGTGCCGCGCACCGGGGTGACCAAGGCCGACACGATCATCTATCGCGCCAGCGAGCACGACTGCCGAGGGTGCTCCCTGAAAGAGCAATGCTGTCCGAACACCCCGATGCGCAAGATCACGCGCAGCCTCCATGAACATGCACGCGAGGTCGCACGCAAGATTGCCACGACGCCTCAATATCTGCGGTCACGTTGTGAACGCAAGAAGGTCGAGATGTTGTTTGCTCACCTCAAACGCATCTTGCGGCTGGATCGCTTGCGCCTGCGAGGTCTGCAAGGGGCGCACGATGAGTTTCTAATGGCTGCTATTGCCCAGAATCTGCGGCGAATGGCCAAGCGTTTGCTGCCAACCGTGCAGGAAGCAGCAAAAGGCCACCCTGCATAGCACTCAAGGGTGCGCGTCCCTCCGATTTTCTTCGCCGATGGATTGACGATCGTGCCATCGACCAAAAGTCCACCCTGCGAAAAGCGAGTTTTTCAACAGAATCGGCCGATCTCTGCCGCTGAATTGGAAGATGATCAGCGTGCCGGCGAACTGATCACACTCGGTCGGTTCAAGCGATCGAGTTGAGCGGTGCGCGCACGTGGCTTGAAATTGGCAATAGACTCACCAGCACAAATCGCCGCAGGATGGCCTTCCTCATGCCCACCGACTCGCCCGTGCGCTCCCTGATCGGGCAAATTCTTAGCACATTTGAGAACGCAAATCCGGCGACCGCATCCATGCTTCGTCAGGCCGTTGCTGCCGGCAGCATCAATCCGGAACTCGAGCTTGACTGTGTGGCTGGTGCACCGAGAACTCCGTACATCAGCGGCAACCCGCCGACAATCACGCTACACATTACCCACCTGGAAATGCTTTGGGCATTCATATACGGCATGTTTGTGCTTTACGAACACGAAATGCGCGAGGCCATGCTCCATCAGAGGCTTCCCGTATCCGATCCGGCCTACTCGGAAGCCGTAAGGCTTCGCGCGGGAAACCTCTTGGTTTGGTCGAAAAGTTTGCGAAACGACTACACGCAATGGCCAACGGATGCGCCCTCTCCCATGGTGTATCTCCCCGAGGAGAAGCAGTTATCGGAAAAGGTAAACAACCTCTTTTTGTCGACGGCAGCCTTGATGCTGCATCACGAGTATTGCCATGCAACACAACGGCACATGGCACCCAATCGAACTTCGGAGGAGATTCTGGAGCAAGAGAAAGAGGCCGACGATTTTGCCCATCATCAGTTTCTCGACGCGGCCTCAACAGAGCTCGACAAGCGGAAGCTCGGATGGTCCGTGTTGATCCTTCCGCTGTCGTGTCTCTATTTGGTCTCCGGTCCCTTGGGCCTATTTCAAAGCCGGCACCCCCACATCCATCACCGAATTGGCGCCGCCCTCAGCCGATTGAATTTCATGGAAGACGGCAATCAAGACTATTTCAATGGTCTTTGCATCGCCGCGGTGACTACTTACATGGTCGAGCACGGGCTGCTTGATCGAGATTTCCGTAATGACCCCGATTTGAAGAAGCAATTCGAGCGAGCGAGCGATGCACTCACATACTTTTACGACCATTTGGACATGCTCCGTGTAGCCTGAGAGAAACCGACACAATGAGCAACGAAGAGTATCCATCGCTGCTTACGCACATCCTAGACGGCAAGGAATACGGACCGCTGCTGAGGAGCCCCGATCTCGCTCAGCACCGAACGCAATGGCGTCTGCTACTGAGCCAACTCCTGGCAAATCCGCCAAACGATCGTGTCCTATCTGATCGTTTTCACACGCAATGGCATACCGCCCACCACTACATCCGCGCGCTGGTCGACGACGATGCGCTGCTGATGGACATGCTCTGGACATGGCTGCCGCGATATGAGGGCCCTGAGCTCCTTCTCTACCGAGGGGAGAATATTGATCGTCTGGGCCTCGGCATCATTGGAACGGCCTGGACCGACGCGGAAGAGACCGCCCGGATGTTTGCGAGCGGCTTGAACGCAATTGGACAGGGTGGTGTGATCCTGCAGGCACATGTGCCTGCAGATGCCATCATCGCCGGCCCGTCGGCGCATAGCCTCTATTTGGGCGAGCACGAATACACGGTCGATACGCGCCTGCTCTGCGCAGTAAAGCAACTGCATCGCTTTGCGCCCAACCTCTGAGGGTCAATGTTTGAAGTTGGCCGCTCTTAGCCCTTCGCGAACGGAGGATTTGCCGCAGTGATCATCAACAGCAAGCTGGGCTCTACACCACTAACACGGGCACTTCCAAGAAGGCCGTGGACCGACAAAAAGGTCGCGTCAAGCAAACTTCCACCGTCCGCTATGGGGCAACCCAAATTGGGCTGTGACCGGCTGGTCTTGGCCGGACTGAGATGGCCGTGCTCCTGCCGTTGCTAGAATGTGGGGCTCCATGACGACACCTCAGAAATGGCAATTTGCCACCCGCTTTCGCCGCCACACGTTTGGCTGGCGTTCTGATCTGCCAATACAGCGAATCAAGGAGGCGATCACGGAGATCAAGAAGGTCGCTCGTCAGCAGCCGATAGTTGCAGCGGAGGGCGCGGTAACCTTTCTCGTGAAGCTCTCGCCCGCGCTGGAGCAGGTCGACTCTTCATCAGGCGCCTTGGGAACGGCGGTCAATCGTGCCATCGACACCTTGGTGCCGATCATCGCCAACGCGCATGTTGATCAGCGCGTGCGACAGCGATGGCTCGCGCGTCTTTGGGGCGCTGTACAGGACGATGACATGCCCTACCTCGAGCTGCTCGGGGATTACTGGGGTGAACTGTGCGCGACACCGACCGTGGCATCGTCTTGGGTCGACGAGCTTCTTCCGACGCTTGAGATGGTGTGGCGACCCTCGGCAGTGGGGCATGGTTTCTACAAGGGAACGAGCGCCTGCCTTGCGTCGATGTATGCCGCAGGCCAATACAAAGCGCTGCTTGGTTTGCTGGAACGGGCTCCCTTCGTCTGGTGGCATGACCGCCGATGGGGCGTGAAGTCACTGGTCGCCTTGGGCCGCAAAACCGAAGCGCTGCATTACGCTGAGGCATCGGGGGGTCTCAACGCACCCCTGTCCGCCATCGCATCGGCCTGTGAAGAGATCCTGCTCTCCAGCGGTCTTCACGCCGAGGCTTATCAGCGCTACGCCCTCCTGGCCAATCAGGGGGCGACGCACTTGGCCACCTTCCGTGCGTTGACCGAAAAGTACCCTGCGCTACCAGCGGCGGACATTCTGCGCGATCTCATCGCCAGCACACCTGGATCGGAAGGCAAATGGTTTGCCGCCGCCAAGGATGCGGGATTGTTCGATGTGGCGATCAACGTGGCCACGAACAGCCCGACGGATCCGCGCACCCTGGTTCGTGCCGCTCGAGACTTTGGTATGAGTCAGCCCGATTTTGGAGTGGCTTGCGGACTGGCAGCTCTACGCTGGATTGCACTTGGGCACGGTTACGAAATCACGAGCATGGATGTGATCGGTGCATACGACGCGCTGTTATTTGCCGCACCGAGATCATCCATGGGCGAAGGTGAAGTTCACGGGCAGATTCGTGCACTTGTCGCGGGATCGGCTCCCTACTGCGAGTTTCTGAAATCTGCATTGGTATCGAGGCTTCGCTGGAGTGCTGAGGGTATGCCTGGAGTATGAAGAGACACCTGCTCAGAAAGGGAAGGTGTCTTGTCACCATGTACACACGAGCCACCTTCGTCGAACCGTTTAGCTTGATGGGGTCTTCGTCCGGTGGGGCGGCGAACGGGGATCAAGCCGTTGAGCCTGACTCTAACCCACTTAGCTCTTCGTCGACTGGTCAGTTGCGATTGCGCCCGGGTCTTCAAGGTCATAACCTGGCGACGCATCAAACAGGCAGTGACACACGGCATGGGCATCAACATCGATTCTCTTGACGAGCACATGCGAAGGGCTGCGTTCGAACACGTACGCCTGCTGAACGCAACCCGGGACCATCTCACATCGGGCGAGCTAGCTGGAGGCTTCCCCTTCGAGGGAGCGCGAGTTCCTCTCGTGAATCCGCAACGCGGAATCTTCAAACCTCGCCAAATGCGCTATCTGCTATCGATTCGAACGGTGTTCCCTAAGCCGGGCGCTCGGATTTGGTACGACGATCAGCGACACGTTCACAGACAACTGTTCGAAAGCAACGACTTTGTGGACTATGCCTTCATGGGCACAGATCCGGACGCAGCCGACAACCGATGGTTGCGTGAGGCATTCGAAAATCGTATTCCCATCATCTATTTCATTGGCATTGCACCGGGCCGGTTCACAGCGATCGTCCCCAGCTACGTAGCTGGGTGGGACCGATCCACGCTCAAGTCGTCCATCGGCTTTGGCGATCCAAACACCTATGAGGAAGCCCGCTTTCCTGACACGGAGCCCGCTCGTCGATATGCGCTGCGTGCGGTGCAACAGCGTCTGCACCAAGCTTCATTTCGCCAGGCCGTCATGTCCGCGTACGACGGCCGATGTGCACTTTCCGGGTTGCCAGAAGCACTCCTGCTTGACGCGGCTCACATCGTTTCCGACAAGCATGAAGTACTTGGTCAACCCGTCGTTCCCAACGGCATTCCGCTATCGAAGATCCACCATGCCGCCTTCGATGCGCACCTGATCGGCATCGACCCCGACTTTCGCATGCATGTTTCACAGCGCCTGTTGGAGCAGCACGATGGGCCGATGCTGGAGGCAATGAAGGATCTGGATAGACAACTGATCCGACTGCCCGCACGCGATAAGGATCGACCGGATCGTGACCGCTTGGCCATGCGATTTGAGACGTTTCAAGCGAGAACGTAAAGGACTTGTATTCCCGACGCGTGGTGGGCTGGTCGAGGCAACCGCAGATGAAGACGCAGTTGGTGACGGACGCCTTGATGATGGCGGACTGGCGACGACGCCAACCCGAAGCGCTGCTGCATCACTCCCATCGCGGTAGCCAATATACGAGCGATCGGTTCCGGCGGTTGCTGGACGAACTGGGCGTCACCTGCAGCATGAGCCGGTCGGGCAACTGCTGGGACAACTCGGCGATAGAGAGCTTCTTCAAATCACTAAAGACGGAGCGCTCTGACGGCAAAGTCTACCGCACGCGAGATGATGCCAAGGCCGAGGTATTCGACTACATCGAGCGGTTCTACAACAGCAAGCGGCGCCACTCGACCCTCGGCTACCTCAGCCCGATACAGTTCGAGCAGCAGAGGCAATTAGCTTAGGATGGTGTCTACGGGACCAGCAGCAGTCCAGTCAGCTGCACCGGCGATTCCAGTATTTCGATGGTGGCAACTCTGAGCGGTCGGCAGGGTTCCGGCTTAGCTCCCATCCTGCTCCATACAGCACCAGCGCAGGGTTCAGCACGCTCTCAGAAATTGCACCGCCTCGGAAACAGCACTGAAGACACACGCAAGGTCACATCGCTACCCACCCGATTACGTATGGGTGGGAAATAATTCACCCGGAACGCGATATTCGTCCGCAACATTCCAGTCCTCTTGGGCAGATTTGCGTGAAACAACGCCTGCAAAGGTCTTCTTTTGGCGGACCATTTCGAGGATTTCTTCTAGCTCCAGAGGTACCTTGACGAACGTACGATCACGCAGGACAAGCATGTGATCATGCTTGTCGCCATCGGAAAAATGCCCACACACTAGCTGGTCCAACTGTCGGGTCTCAGTGTGCGATTGAATGACATCAGTGAAATCGCTTGCCTGGGGCATCGGCAAAAGTACGGTCTCTTCATTGTGAATGTATTGGACCTGTATACGGACCCGCGCGCCATCTTTCAGTGCGCGCAAGAGCCTCATCGTTGAATCTGCAACGTTCCGCAATTTTTTCAGTGGACTTGGTTTGGGCTGCGCGGCGTTCTGGCGCAGCGTGGCGGCGGCTACGGTAATGCATTCAATGATTTCCAGCACGAGAATGTGGATTTCGATCGAGCTTAACTCATGCTTTGAGGTGTCAGCTTCAACGTCCAAGATCAGATCTGTGTGCTTGATCTTAACCTGTGGAATGTGGACGAAACCCGTGAGCACGGCCTGCAGGCCATCAATGATCGCTTTGGCGACCGCGAGCCGCAAAGGGTCGATTATACAATCTTCGACGGATGAACCGAGTTGGCCCAGTTTAATGACAAAGCTGGAAGTAATAGGCATGGTTAACTCAATGACGGGCCGGAGTGGCACGTCACCTATGTTGCTACCACCGCGACCCTACTCTTAGCCCGGCCAAAGGGCTCCAGGGGGGGTTGGACGAGCAAAAAACACTTTTGAGCATCAAAATTGTCCCCTGGTGATCAAAAAGTAAGCACGTGCAGGGCATCATCGAGATGAGCCTGGTCGGTGCAGATTGCCGTCATTTTTCCCCTCCGTCCGACTTGTAATTAGTCAATGCATGGTTGTATATCCAGACAACTGCAAGTAGCCATTGCATTACTGCCAGCAGACTAAGGCCCAATGAAGAATCGGTGTTACCACGTCCAAGGGTCAGGAAAGGAAGCGGGCCCTCCTCATTCATGGTTATCGCATTCTCCGTGATACCCAATTCCCTCAGGACCGACCGCGCAAACTCAATGGATCCCTGGCCCGAAAGTGGGAGGACTTGTGCGGGCGCCATGATGCGGCTGGCATGACCGGTCTTTCCCCAGTCCTGGGCCAGTGCTATCAGTGCTGCTGAGGGAGCCTGGTCCAGAGCGCTCAGGAACGGCTCGGCGCCCTTTAAATTGCGCGGAATTTTCATGACAGCGCGGGGATGGCGAAGCCCATCAATATGCCAAGGCACACAGCCTCGCTGGCTCAGTAAAGCAAGAGCTGCTCCCTGAATCCGCTCTACCTGGTGCCCAGCTAATTTCACACGCAGGGCGGCTTCACGGGCATCGTTCACTTGTTGCATGACACACGCGAACTGGTGAATGTGCCTTGGCAACAGCGTATGGCGATGTTGCGCCGGAGGCGGCGGAGCGAATTCATACATAGGTGCCGCTGCCGTCTTGATGGCCAGGCGATCAAAGACGATTGAAAGGCGACCGTTTGCCGTTGGACCACCGTGCCGCTGCCAGGCCATGTCCAAACTAGAAGATTCAAGACCCGTAATGGCCAGCAGATCCCCCCGTAAGGTGAGGCGTCCCTCGCGCAGGCTTCGATGGAAGGGAATGGCTGGGTCGTGCACATAACTCGTCTGTGCCGTCCAGATGTCTGCATGCCCGCTTTGACTCAAAGCGGTTTGCACATCCTTAGCCCTCGGTTTCGCCGCGCTGATCGCTTCGAGGTGTCGGGACTGAACCCGCCGCTTGCGCAACCAGTATGTGTGGGCATCCGGTTCGCCCGTAGCCCACCTCAAGAGATCGCCGATTCGGCCTTCAACCATCTCCGTCGCAAAGCGTTCGCGGCTTCCTGGCGTGTTCGCGAACAAGGGAACGTTACGGGGGGCGTCGGCGGGCAGCCGGCGCAGCTCCAACTGCAGCCATGCCGCAAACCATTCGCGGGCGCGCTTCCATAAGGCACCTTCGAGCGAGATGAATCCTAAACTCATGTCGGTCTTGGCCGATCCGTATCCGCCGGTCTTGTGAATGTGAATGTAATCCTGGTTCTCGCCAAGCAAGAGGACATCATCGAGGACGAGCCCATGGATGGAGGCGGGACGGGCGCCGCTGGCTTCCAGGAGCAAGAACCGCACGATGCGAAGCTCTGCGATTCGAACAAATTCAGGCGAAGCATCGGCACGACCCGTCTCGTCGCGAAGATCATTCAACAGGGCTTCGTAGACAGCTTCAACTTCCGCCAACGTCAGTAATCCAGGATCGGTATCGTCCCCACGCATCCCGGCAAATGACTGCAGCTCCGCGTAATTCATCGGCTGACGTCGATGACTCAATTCCAGGAAGCCATGGAATTGCTTGAGGGTCTCGAATGCCAAGGGGCGAACCTTGATCAATTTGGCCTGGAGCACAGCGAGGTAGGTTTGCCGAAGCGTTTCGTCATCCATGTCGAGCACGGAACGTGGCCCGGCGATATCGAGCAATGTGCGGGCGAACCGGGTGACGTTGGTGTGGACCGAACTGGCTTCCAATGTCGACTTTCGAATGCCTCCATATCGCGTCCGATGGAGTGCAAAGCCGATGACCAGTCCAAGGTTGGTGGTCGAGCCCGCTTCATCGAGTTTTACCTGCAGATGCCGTATCAACGCCTGATGCAAGCCGCGTTGGTTGTCATTTTCCTCGTGAACAAGCTTGGCAAAGGAAGCTGGATTGAGGATCTTCAGGAGGTTCTTGTAACCGACAGCCACATGGGGTGCACTCTTGTTCGGGCTGGCTTTCTGTTCGTCGAGGACGGCTGACGGCTTCTGCTCCAGCGAATCGTCGAACGCTGTTGTCTTGGCGGGCCAGTGATCTGACCACGCAAGGCATCGTTCTTTCGCAACGCAGGTGAGTTGCGTGCTCCCCAGCATCAGTAGTCTTTCCTGTCCACTCAGCTCGACGCGTCCTGCCACTCGCGCTGTCTCGATGACCGCGTCAAGCCATGGTTGGTCTTGCGGGGCAAGTTCGCTGGAAAGGACAGACTCCAGCCAGGCGTTGAGGCGCCTTGATGTCGGGGCAACGGCGGTGGGGGCCTGGCTGCTCCGGCGCGACAGCAGGATGGCAGCCGCTCCGCTGAACACCATGGCAGCGTGCTTGTGATCCACCACGGTGTCGATCCGCAGCGTGTCACCTGGCCGTTGGCCACGGGCGGCGGTCGAAGCACCTTTCAGTGCTCCCTTCGCCCACGCGGCGCTTCGATAGGGCGAAAAGAGGATCGTTGCCAGATAAGTCAGGGGACCCCGATCATGAGGGCGCCAGTCACGGCAACGGTCGATGAGAATCTCGCGAATCCGCTCTGCGTGGCGCACTGCGGTGCCGATGCCAGGCAGGAACGGCGATGGTTCGGAGGTGAAGCTCACAAAAGGTCGCCGCGGAATGAAGCCTTCCGTGATTCCATCACGGTGGGCGCGTTTGATCAGTCGAACCAACTCAATCCGTGTTATCAGTTTTTCGAGCGAGGTACTGGGGGACTGGTTTCCAAGAAGAACTTTCTCCTCGATAAGCGAGCAATGGGCCTCATCCACCGCAATGCGGGCTGGGTGGGCCGACTCTTCTGCGCGGACAAGGCGCCATCCTTCGCTTTCCAGCCGGAGGGCGGGCAGAAATGCCTGAATGGCAAGCGCCAGGCGCGGCCTTATGGCGTTCGTCGTTTCCTTGCCCTTCTCGGCGAGGTTTGCACGGAGCCGCTTGATTTCATGGAGATGCTTTTCCTCATGCGCACGCGTGATGGCCTTCCAGTCAGGAAGGGCGGTCAATGGAACCCCGCGCCAGTGCCACCGTTTCATCCGCTGGCTCGCCCCGAACCAGCCATCCCTGACCAGGATGTCATCTATATGTGGGCCCACCTCGTTGGCCAGATCGCGGGCGGAAAGCGGCGATAGGTCGGCTGTCGCATGCGCCTTGGAGACTACCCAGCCAAGCTGGGCAAACCGAACTTCGGCGTCGACACCATCGTATTGGAGCTGTTGGCAGAGGCGATGTCGGTAGTGGTTGGCATAGGCTCGCAGCGGCTCCGGCATGGTGTCTCGCAGACAGGCGGCGGTCAATCGCCCGCGCCCGTCCTGGTCTGGCACCTCGAACAACGGAGCCTCACTGGTGAGAATCGCCAAAGCCAGTCGTGAACTCTCCGGGCAGGTAGCATTCTCTTCAATGGCGACCAGCCTATCGAGATAGACGCGCAACGCCGTTGTCCAGCGTGCCCCTGTGGCTACAATACGAACAGACCGCAGTGGGTCGACCTGCTTGTCCCGCAAGACCACAAGTCCGTATTCCGGAATGACATCGCTCAGGCGCAAGTCTGCGAGTGCATCGACCGGACGATGCGCAGTCGCTGCGGCCAGGGACGCGCCGACAAAGTCTCGATGCCGAATCCAGGCATCGATGTCCGTGGGATCACGATCATTAACGTCATAGCGCCTCGCTCTCAGAATGCTTTTGGGCCACGACTGGGCAGCGGCATCGGTGAGCACGAGCCGCGAACCGACGTGGCCATCTGGAACGGACGCAAGCATTGAATCGCAATGGGCCGATGGGCCAAACCATCGACTTTGAATCTCCATGACCTGCTTTAGGAGATCGCGATGCCGCGGCGCCGTGTAGTAGGTAGGTGCGGCAGACATCGAAAAGGTGTCCCCCATTACCAGTTGCGCGACATCAGGTCCCAGGCTCCGCGCAAGATGAGCGGCCAACACCAGACGGCAGACGCGGGCGCTGACGTGCAACTCGGGAAACAGTTCCCGCACGACCTCGTTCAGGCGATAAGGGCGCCCGACGTCCCCCGCCAGCCAGGGCAGTACCGGTGTCCCAGGCATCGGGGACACGTCGTCAGTGAGTCCGATCAGCAGCGTATGAAGTGACTGCGGCAGGGGCCAGGGAGCTGAGTCGTCCGCCTGGATCACCGATGACGATACCGATGGACCTGGGTTTACGGCGTTGGGTGGGCGGACAATCGGACGCTGTAGGACGGGGCTTGTCCAATCCACATGAGGCTGGGATTTCTTGCCAGATATCCAGGACACGCCAGGAAGTGCGGACTCCTGCAGTCCAGCAGCTAGAGCGAGCAGCAAGGCAACATAGGGTTCGGACCGGCGCCGCTCGCCATATGACTGCAGTTCGGCTGCACGAGCGACTGCGGAGCTGACAATTTTAGCGAGTGCAGACTCGGGAAGAATGTGGTCCGGGGGCGATAGCAGGTCAGTCTGGCTGTGCCGGGTGAGCGCGTGGACACGAGCCCGCGCCATGTCGGTTCCGTTCGAGCGCGGCTTTTCGCCAGGTTCGTAGGGATCGGCGAGTCCCGCCGACAAGGCGATAGCGTCATCCTGATCTCCCGACTCGTCGCAATCGAGCACGATTTCCGGGGACTCAAGAGTGGGTGATAGTGGCGATGGATCCGCGAGCTGTAGAGAACGTCCGCGTTCATGCATCCAACCCCGCAATCTGGGGCCCAGCCAGTTTTCCCACAGTTTTGCAAAACCGATATGCACCGGCGCGCCAGGTACCTGCAGTCTTTCAATACGGGCCTGCAGCTCAGGGAGCGTCCGGGGCTCGCCGACCAGATCTCGCAGGTTGACTGAGGCCGGCCGGCCCGAATCATCCAATACACCGCGGATCATTCCCGAGAGTTGTCGATAGTGATTGCTGTCGTGAGGTGCAAGGGCGGCCTCGCACATCAGCGTGACTAGGAGGCGAATGCCAGACGGCGTCCGTTTGATACTGGAATAGGTGAGCAAGGTGTAGGCAATCGGGTGGTCATCCAGAATTTCCTCGCTCGTCACATCCTTATTGGGTTCAAACTCAAGCTCCCAGCGACTGAGGTCGTCCCAGCCGGCACGGACATGCGCGGAAAGGGTATGGAGGATGATTTGGTCCACCTCTGCCGCGTCCCGGTAAAGGGAAAGCAGTGTCTTGGCCAAGGTCCCTCTCCAACCAGGAGGAATGCCAAGGGGTCGGTCGAGCAGGTTCAGGAGGCGGCCGGCCGGGCGGCTGGTCCAATCGCCGTCGGCGGCGCAAGGAGCGCCCAAGTCCAGTGGACGGGTGGAACTGCTCATTTTCTCCGCCTATGACCTTTGTTCGGTCACAGCGTAGTCCTAGAGTCGTAGGTGCACAACGTGCTGTGCAGCCATTATTCTACTTTGATCTACTTGGGATCACCGCAGCCCGACCGTCAACCAGAATGCCGTTAGTTCGATGTAGTCCACAATAATGAGATGATACATGGCTTAGCACGGCCATTTGTCACGTAAAATGAAAAAATCAATGAACAGGATGTTAGGAAACAAGGCTATCCCATGTACTTCATCGTACTAATACTCATAATGGTTCGAGTCCACCCATAGCCACCACTTCTTTCGGCGAATCAAGCCGTTGGATGATGCCAGATAACCCCGCGTAATGGCGGGTTTTTTTGTGCTTGGGGGATCCGGTGGCCGGCAAAATGACGCTCATTCGGATGGGGCGAGAGATGTGTGTTCACCCGCCAATTCTGGTCCCTGTGACCATTCTGTGACCAAACTTTGTGACCACGGCTCTTCGGATAGGCTCATTTTGAGCACAGCACTACTTTCCCTGCTGTGACCACCCAATGTGAGGAGGGTGGGTGACCCCTCAGCATGGAGTGTCCCGTGTCGACGACCTCCGGCAGGGTCAACCCTGCGTCCCTCGGAATCCGCACTCATTCAACACCTCGGCCACAATGCTGTGGCGGGTCATGTCGAAGATCGACGGCGCGTAGGTGAAAGATCGTTGGATCTTGGGATAAATATCGTAAGGTACCCAACCAATCCAATCGCAGCATATGAGAATCGTCGCTGTTCTACTGCTTAACATTGCGGCAGTGAAGGTAGAGCCATGCTCGATCGTGGAACCGAGGCAATTGCTCATGTGCGCCAGACCAGCGACGGCTGGCAGACGCACTCGCTCGACGGGCATCTGCGCGCGGTTGCCATGCTGGCCGATGCGTTTGCGTGCGGTTTCGGTGCCAGTGACTGGGCTCGGCTTGCTGGCCTGTGGCATGACTTGGGCAAATACGCCCCCGACTTTCAGCACTACATTCGCGACGCCAGCGGCTACGAGCGCGAGCAGGCGCACGTCGAGGAAGGTCGCGGCGTCGACGGCAAACCGCGCCAGCGTGTCGATCATTCCGCTGCAGGGGCGATCCATGCAGTCGATCGACTGGGAACTGCCGGCATCGTCATCGCCAACCTCATCGCTGCGCATCACGCTGGCTTGTACGATGCCACCGATTTGGAGCGTCGCCTGCAATCGCGTGACCGGCTCGACTTGGCGCTGAGTGCAACGCTTCCCTCCGGTGTTCTCGATTCCGGTAATGCGCCCGCACTCGCGGTGCCTGGTGGTGCCAGCGCGCCAGGGGCATATGCGCTTTGGCTGCGCATGCTGTTTTCCTGTCTCGTGGATGCCGATTTTCTCGACACCGAACGTTTCATGGACGAGGGAACCAAGGCCGGGCACCGTGCGGGTTTTCCGGCGTTTCCGACATTGAAAGTCGCTCTTGATCGGCATCTAACGGTGGTCGCGCAACAGTCCAAGCCCACTGCAGTCAACCGGCTGCGCGCCCAAGTGCTGCAGGATTGCCGCCGTGCCGCCGCCGAGCGAGCAGGACTTTTCTCGCTCACGGTGCCAACCGGTGGCGGCAAGACGCTCTCCAGCCTGGCCTTCGCATTCGATCATGCCGCGGTGCATGCGAAACGTCGCGTCATCTACGTGATTCCGTACACCAGCATCATCGAGCAGGCCGCCAAAGTATTTCGCGATGTGCTGGGCGATGCGGTGGTCGAGCATCATAGCAACGCCGATGCGGCTGGCGATGGGGAGACCAGCAAAAGCCGTCTCGCCAGTGAAAACTGGGATGCACCGGTGATCGTCACCACCAATGTGCAGTTTTTCGAATCGTTGTTCGCCGCGCGCACCAGCAGCTGCCGCAAATTGCACAATATCGTCGACAGCGTCGTCGTGCTGGACGAGGCACAGTTGCTGCCGCCGGCTTTCCTGCAGCCGATTCTCGACGTGCTCAACCTGCTCGCACGTCATTACGGCGTTACCGTACTGCTGTGCACCGCGACACAACCAGCACTGGGTACGAAACGCTATTTCGATGGCCGTGGCCTGCGTGGTCTCGACGATGTGCGAGAAATCATGCCCGATTCCGCAGCGCTCTATGCCGCATTGAAACGTGTCGAGGTGGCATTGCCGGAAGACTTCCATGCACGCCGTTCGTGGGTCGATGTCGCGCAAGAAATGGTTGGACACGACGATGTACTGGCCATCGTCAACCGCCGCACCGATGCGCGCGAACTGCACAGCAAGCTGCCGGAGGGCACGCTACATCTGTCCGGGTTGATGTGCGCTGCACACCGCACCAAGGTTATCGACACGATCAAGCAACGCCTCGAATCCCGGCATCGCGGCGAAGACAAGGAACCGCTTCGCGTGGTCAGCACCCAACTCGTCGAAGCCGGCGTCGATATCGATTTTCCTGTGGTCTATCGAGCACTCGCCGGTCTCGATTCGATCGCCCAGGCAGCCGGGCGATGTAATCGGGAAGGGCGGTTGTGCGATGCGAGTGGTCAGGCACGGCTCGGAAAGGTGGTCGTATTCGTGCCGGAAACCGCTGCCCCGCCCGGATTGTTGCGTCAGGGCGAGCAAGCTACCATCAGTCTGCTCACTGGCTACGTCGGCGACCCGCTCGATCATCAACTGTTCGAAGACTATTTCACGCAGCTCTATCGCGGCTGCGACCTGGACGAGAAGAAGATCGGCGACGAACTCGACCCCCACAAGTTCCGCCCCGGCACGCTCAACCTGCGCAGTGCCGCCGACAAATTCAGGCTGATCGACAACGAAGAATCCGGTTACCGCAGCGTGTATGTGCCGTATCGGCGCGATGCTGCCGATGAGGAGTTCGCAATAGCGGTCGGCACGCTGCGTAAGGATGGCGTACAACGATGGCTATTGCGAAAGTTGCAACGCTACAGCGTCAATCTGCCGGGGCGACAGTTCGATCTGCTGCTGCGACGGGGTGACCTTGATGAGGTGATTCCCGGCATCTTCGCGCTCAAGACAGATGCGCAATACGATGAATGCCTCGGGTTGCTGCTGAACGAACCGCTGTCACCCAGCCAGTTGTGCGCGTAATCACGTTACAGGGGATTCAAATGCAAGGATTCTGTCTCGATGTCTCCGGCGACTACGCCTGCTTCACGCGTCCGGAAATGAAGGTGGAGCGCGTCTCGTACGATGTGATCACACCGTCCGCGGCACGCGCGATCTTCGAGGCCATTCTGTGGAAGCCGGCAATCGCCTGGCACATCGAGCGCATCGAAGTGCTCAGCCCGATCCGCTGGATCAGCCTGCGCCGCAACGAAGTCGCTTCGGTGGCCTCTGCACGCAATGTGGAAGCCGCGATGCGCAACGGCAGTGGCCAGCTTGGCCTGTATGTTGAAGAGGAGCGCCAGCAGCGTGCCGGTTTGTTCCTGCGTGATGTGCGCTACCGCCTGCACGCTCGGTTCGAGCTGACGCCGCGTGCGGGCACTGGCGACACGCCGGCCAAGTTCGCGGAAATGTTTCGCCGTCGTGCGTTGGCGGGGCAGTGCGTCAACCAGCCTTATCTGGGCTGCCGCGAATTTGCTGCGAACGTCCGGCTGGTCACCAACCTCGCCGAGGAACCCGTGCCTTGCGAGGCGGCCAACGATGACCTTGGCTGGATGCTCTACGACCTCGACTACCACCATGCGGATAACCCGACACCGTTGTTCTTTCGTGCCCGCCTGGACAAGGGCGTGATGCAGGTGCCACGGCGCGACAGTGCGGAGGTGCGCGGATGATCCTGCAAGCGCTGCATCAACTGTACGAACGACGTGCCAACGCCAGCGACCCGGCAGAAAGACCGGCGCCGCTTGGTTTTGAAGAGAAGGAAATCCCGTTCGTGATCGAGATCGATCGCAACGGTCGATTGGTCCAGATCCGTGATACTAGGCGCATCGAAGGCAAGAAAAAAATCGCGCGCGCCGAGTTGGTGCCGCAGGGCGTCAAGAAAACCTCGGGAGTAGCAGCCAATCTGCTCTGGGATCCTGCCGAATATGTGCTTGGCATCGACGTGGAGGTCAAAGGCAAGGTCGGCAAGCCCGAACGTGTTCGCGAACAGCATGTTGCGTTTCGTAATCGCGTCCTGTCGCTACCGGAAGTTGTTTTGCAGGATGCCGGTGTTGCCGCCGTCGTTGCCTTCCTCGACGCGATCGATTTGGATGCGTTGGTACACGAGGCCGTGTGGGAGGAAATCCGTACCACCAATCCACTGTTGAGTTTCCGATTGCAGGGTGATGCCGAGTTGGTCTGCCAGCGTTCAGCGGTGCGCCAGGCATGGCTGGACTGCGCGAGCAGCGACGTGTCGGACGGTACCTGCCTGATCACCGGAGAAAGTGCCGCCATTGAGCGTCTGCACAGTGCCATTAAAGGCGTATGGGGCGCGCAGAGTTCCGGTGCCAATATTGTTTCGTTCAACCTTGATGCGTTCAGTTCCTACGGCAAGCAGCAAGGGGCCAACGCGCCGATTGGCAAGAACGCCGCTGCCATGTACACCACCGCGCTCAATGATTTGCTCGCGCGCGATTCGCGTCAGCGCATCCAGGTGGGGGATGCGTCTACCGTATTCTGGTCAGAACAGAAGAGTGCGCTTGAGGACGATTTCGCACTGCTGTTCGGCGAGCCTGGCAAGGACGATCCGGCCCGTGACATCGACAGGCTAAAAGCACTGTATCAATCGATACTCAGCGGTAAATATGTTGAGGATGCAGGTGCAGCCACACGTTTCTATGTGCTTGGGCTTGCCCCCAATGCAGCACGCATCTCGGTGCGGTTCTGGCATGTCGACACCGTCGCCGGATGTACGGACAAGGTCGCACAGCACTTTCGCGACATTGCCATGGTGCATGCGCCGCATGAGCCTGATACACCCAGCTTGTTTCGATTGCTGGCGTCATGCGCCGCCCAAGGCAAGGCCGACAATATTCCGCCCAATCTCAATGGCGATGTGATGCGCGCCATTCTGGGCGGCGCGCCGTACCCGCAGTCTTGGCTGCAGGCGGCGCTTCGGCGCTGCCGTGCGGAGCAGGAAGTAAGTTACCTACGCGCCGCAGTCATCAAAGCCTGTCTCAATCGCTCGATCCGCAGCCGGCATACCGGCGAAAAGGAGCTGACCGTGTCCCTGGATGAAACCAACCCGAATGTCGCCTACCGGCTCGGCCGACTGTTTGCCGCGCTCGAGAAAATTCAGGAAGAAGCGAACCCTGGTCTCAACGCCACCATCCGCGAGCGCTATTACGGCGCTGCGTGCAGTGCCCCGGTGACGGTATTCAGCACGTTGCTGCGCTTGAAAAACCATCATCTGGCCAAGCTCGACAGTCGCGGCCGCGCCACCCATTTCGAGCGACTGATCGGTGAGATCGTGGGCGGCATTGCGGATTTTCCGGCGCAACTCGCGCTGGCCGATCAAGGCCGCTTCGCCATTGGCTACTACCACCAGCGCCAGGCTTTCTATAGCAAGACCGACAAAACCAACGATAACCAGGGAGAGATCGCATGAGCCTCGAAAACCGCTACGACTTCGTGTTGCTGTTCGACGTGCAGGACGGCAACCCCAATGGCGATCCAGATGCCGGCAACCTGCCGCGCCTGGATGCCGAGAGCGGCCGCGGTCTGGTCACGGATGTCTGCCTCAAGCGCAAGCTACGCAACTACGTCGGCCTGGTGAAGGGTGAGCAGCCGCCGTTCGAGATCTACGTCAAGGAGAAGGCCGTCCTCAACAACCAGCACGAACGTGCCTATAAGGCGCTGGACATCACGCTAGACGCCGATGCCAAGAAGCGAAAGAGCGGCGGCCAGGACAATGTGAGCAAAGCACGTCAATGGATGTGTCAGAACTTCTTTGATGTGCGCACTTTCGGTGCCGTCATGTCCACTGGCGTCAATTGCGGGCAGGTTCGCGGGCCGGTGCAGCTGACCTTCGCCCGCTCGGTGGATCCTATCGTCGTGCTGGAGCATTCCATTACCCGCATGGCGGTAACTACGGAAGCTGAAGCCGAGAAGCAGGATGGTGATAACCGCACCATGGGCCGAAAGCACACCGTGCCCTACGGCCTTTACGTTGCGCATGGTTTCGTCTCAGCCTTCTTGGCCGACCAGACTGAATTTTCCGAGGAGGATCTGCAATTGCTGTGGCAAGGTCTGAGCCAGATGTTCGAACACGATCGTTCGGCGGCGCGCGGCCAGATGGCGACACGTGGCCTGTACGTTTTCAAGCATTCCTCGAAGCTGGGCAATGCGCCGGCGCACGCCTTGTTTGAACGCATCACTGCGAAGCTCAATGATGGCGTTGTCGCGCCACGCGCTTTCTCTGATTACGCTGTCAGCGTGAATGAGGCCTCGCTACCCAACGGGATCACGTTGCAACGCATGGTCGGATGACGGTGCCCGGCGAGGATGCTTGGATGCAACGTTCACGCTACCTCGGCGTACTCGCCCTGGCGATAGCGCTGGGGCGCATCGGGAGCTGCGGGCCATGTCGATCAAAATGCCATCAAAGCGTGGTGTGGACGAGAGCGGCATGAGTTCCGATCCAGGCAACCCCATACCCATTTCGGCTCTGCAGCATTGGAGTTATTGCCCGCGCCAGTGTGCCCTGATCCACGTCGAGCAGGTATTTGCCGACAACCTGCACACGGCGCGCGGCAATGCGGTACATGCGCTGGTCGATGAGCCTGGCGCGGAACGTTCGGGTACGGTTCGTATCGAGCGCGCCATGCCGCTGTGGTGCGATTGGCTTGGCTTGGTCGGCAAGGCCGATCTGGTCGAGTTTGCACGTGACGGAACGGCGTATCCGGTGGAGTACAAACACGGTCCGCGCCGCAAGCATGCGCACGACGAGCTTCAATTGGCGGCGCAGGCGCTGTGCCTGGAAGAAATGACCGGCAAGCAGGTATCCAATGGAGCAATTTTCCATTTCAGTTCGCGGCGACGACGGGAAGTGCAGATCGACGATACGCTACGCCGTGATGTCGAACAGGCGGTAGTTGCGGTGCGCGCATTGATCGCTGCCACTGCGCTGCCGCCGCCGGCCAACGATGTACGCTGCCGCAACTGTTCATTGATCGAGCTGTGTCAGCCCAAGGTGCTTGCGGAAACTCGGCGCTATCACACGCTGCTTGGAGAGTTGTTCGAGACACGATGAGCGCCTACACACTACTCAATACCCTGTACGTCATGACGGCTGGTAGCTACCTGCACCTCGACAACGACACCGTGCGTATCGAAATCGAACGCGAAACGAAGTTGCGCGTACCGCTGCACCATCTGGGAAGCATCGTCACGTTAGGCGATATCCTGATGTCGCCGGCATTGATCGGGCGCTGCGCTACAGATGGCATTGGCCTGACCTTGCTCGATCGAAACGGCCGCTTCCGCGCGCGCGTGGAAGGGCCGATCAGCGGCAATGTGCTGCTCCGTCAGGCGCAGCACGAAGCGGCACGAGACCCGCAGCGTGCACTTGTCCTTGCGCGCAATCTTATCGGTGGCAAATTGCGCAACAGCCGCAATGTTCTGCAACGCGGCGCACGTGAGGCCAAGAATGACGATGACCGCCAATGGTTGGATGCCGCCGTCGTCAAGTTCGAAGCCTCATTGCGGGCAGCGGCCGCCGCGGTCGATCTGGATACGTTGCGTGGAGTAGAGGGCGAGGCGGCACGAACCTATTTTGGCGCGGTCAACCGCATGATTCGTTCCGACCTGCGCGAATCGTTCGCGCTCGACGGCCGCAGTCGCCGACCGCCGCGCGATCGCTTCAACGCGCTGTTGTCGTACATCTATACGATGCTCACGCATGATTGCCACAGTGCGCTTGAGACCGTTGGCCTCGATCCGCAATTGGGATTCCTGCACGCGCTGCGACCCGGGCGGCCGGCGTTGGCATTGGATCTGGTGGAAGAATTCCGCTCGGTACTTGCCGATCGTCTCGCGCTCACCTTGATCAATCGCGGTCAATTGAAAACAGACGACTTCCGCATCACCGAGGGTGGCGGGGTATTACTCGCGGACGATGCACGTCGTTCGATCAGCATTGCCTGGCAGGAAAAGAAACAGGAAACGCTCACTCACCCGTTACTGGAAACCGAAGTACCCTTGGGTTTGCTTCCACAGATCCAGGCGCGGCTGCTGGCGCGCACCTTGCGCGGCGAAACCGAAGCCTACCTGCCGTTCCTTGCGCGCTAAGCCATGCTCGTCATCGTCTGCTACGACGTCTCCACCGAAACGCGCGCCGGCCGAAGGCGCTTGCGCCAAGTCGCGCGCGCTTGCGAGGCGGTCGGCCAACGCGTGCAACAATCGGTATTCGAATGTCGCGCGGACGCAATGCAGATCGAAGAGTTGGAACGCTGCCTGCTGGACATCATCAACCTGCAAGAGGACTGTCTGCGTTTCTACCGCCTCACCGAACCCGTCGACCTGCACATCAAGGAGTTCGGCAAGTTCAAGGCCGTCGATTTCGATAAGCCATTGGTTGTCTGACGCCAATGCGCGAACCCCCAGTGACCTCGAAAACCCGGCCCCTTTCGCGCTCGAGCGGAACCCGCGCCCCGTCTCATTCTGCTCATTGCCGAATGGGTGTTGGCCGTGCAAAATCAAATGAGCCGCACCGGTTCGCGCAAACTCCGCCAAATTTGTCGACGGGACAATGCGTTGCCGCCACGGCGTCGCCCGCTCATTCGTGAGCGGGCGTGGATTGAAACAATTTGCGCACTTTGTTTTGCGCAATGCGCAAGGTCGCCCGCTCATTCGTGAGCGGGCGTGGATTGAAACTTTCTATGTTGCATTATCATCCTACTAATCCAAGTCGCCCGCTCATTCGTGAGCGGGCGTGGATTGAAACAGGTCGCCGGGATCGGATTCGACCTCGCATAGCGTCGCCCGCTCATTCGTGAGCGGGCGTGGATTGAAACCGTCCCGTTAACGCCAACCGATACCGCTTGCGTGGTCGCCCGCTCATTCGTGAGCGGGCGTGGATTGAAACAGGGAACCAAGAACCTACTTAGCGGCACAGCTGGCGTCGCCCGCTCATTCGTGAGCGGGCGTGGATTGAAACCCGTTACTGCCTGATCCGTGATCATCGACTGCACGTCGCCCGCTCATTCGTGAGCTGGCGTGGATTGAAACACCTATAGGAAAACGCAAAGAACCATGTTTTTCCGTCGCCCGCTCATTCGTGAGCGGGCGTGGATTGAAACACGGAACAGGGACTTTGCATTGCGCAAAGCCGCGTCGCCCGCTCATTCGTGAGCGGGCGTGGATTGAAACTGGATAATGCCAGCGCCTTGGATTTGAAAAACCGGTCGCCCGCTCATTCGTGAGCGGGCGTGGATTGAAACTAGTGTGGATTTTTTCGTGAATACCCGGCTCAAAGTCGCCCGCTCATTCGTGAGCGGGCGTGGATTGAAACTCCCATTGCGGCGTCGATAATTCGCACGATGGCCTGGTCGCCCGCTCATTCGTGAGCGGGCGTGGATTGAAACAACTCATAACTGGTTGACAAGTCAATCAGCGGCAGTCGCCCGCTCATTCGTGAGCGGGCGTGGATTGAAACCTGATTATTGATGGAATGATGCGAAACGGCAAAGGGTCGCCCGCTCATTCGTGAGCGGGCGTGGATTGAAACGCAGATGATGCTATCGGTATCGCAATAGAGCGGAGTCGCCCGCTCATTCGTGAGCGGGCGTGGATTGAAACTCTATAATCGAGTACCATTGCCATTTGCAGCTGGGTCGCCCGCTCATTCGTGAGCGGGCGTGGATTGAAACGTTCTTCGTCTGCTTGGCGACAAGCGCGTCGATGGTCGCCCGCTCATTCGTGAGCGGGCGTGGATTGAAACACGCCGTTGGCAGTGCGCTACAGCGCGTCAAGGATCGTCGCCCGCTCATTCGTGAGCGGGCGTGGATTGAAACACCAAAGACTGGCTTTGCAGGATGCGCTGAGCGCGTCGCCCGCTCATTCGTGAGCGGGCGTGGATTGAAACACGGCAAACCTATTGATCCTTCCGCACTTCGGAGTCGCCCGCTCATTCGTGAGCGGGCGTGGATTGAAACAGGTGTTCGACGCGGCGTACAACGGCGGCCATCCCGGTCGCCCGCTCATTCGTGAGCGGGCGTGGATTGAAACCCGTCGCTGTCGTGATATTGCTGCCTTCTGAGACGTCGCCCGCTCATTCGTGAGCGGGCGTGGATTGAAACATTGCAGCGGTGTACGCCTTCGCGGTCGATTCCTGTCGCCCGCTCATTCGTGAGCGGGCGTGGATTGAAACATCGCGTCCGTGAAGGCGCTCGAAACGATCCAGGCGTCGCCCGCTCATTCGTGAGCGGGCGTGGATTGAAACCGATGCGATGCTGTGCCTGTGCTTCGGCCAGCTGGTCGCCCGCTCATTCGTGAGCGGGCGTGGATTGAAACTCGCTGGAAATGAGTGGTACCCAGCTTAACGACCGTCGCCCGCTCATTCGTGAGCGGGCGTGGATTGAAACCTGCTTGCGGTGCGTAGCGCACCCAGCCGTCATGTCGCCCGCTCATTCGTGAGCGGGCGTGGATTGAAACCTGACACTGGTTGGCAAGGTACTCCCGATGACGGGTCGCCCGCTCATTCGTGAGCGGGCGTGGATTGAAACGGAAAAGCGTTGGCGCTGGTGACAACTTCGCCTATGTCGCCCGCTCATTCGTGAGCGGGCGTGGATTGAAACTCGGCGTGGGGGCACTCGCTGCGCATGGATTGCAGTCGCCCGCTCATTCGTGAGCGGGCGTGGATTGAAACCAAACGAGCAGTACCTTGTTTCAGCAGCAATTGCGTCGCCCGCTCATTCGTGAGCGGGCGTGGATTGAAACCTGTTCCTCTCGTAGGACTCAAGGGCGGCGCGCACGTCGCCCGCTCATTCGTGAGCGGGCGTGGATTGAAACACGCCACTGTCCTCCACCATTTGCAAGACCTCTGGTCGCCCGCTCATTCGTGAGCGGGCGTGGATTGAAACACTGCGAAAGGCGCGCGACGGTCGATGCTGCGACGTCGCCCGCTCATTCGTGAGCGGGCGTGGATTGAAACACCGATTCATTGGTGCCAGCCACCTGTGCAGTGTGTCGCCCGCTCATTCGTGAGCGGGCGTGGATTGAAACGCGCTGCAGTGCGCGCTGGCAGCGGCAAAGTCGAGTCGCCCGCTCATTCGTGAGCGGGCGTGGATTGAAACAAGCGCGCCAGCAGATAGGCAGGATGCGTCATGGGTCGCCCGCTCATTCGTGAGCGGGCGTGGATTGAAACATGGAAGCCCATGCGACGGAGTAGAGACTTCCAGCGTCGCCCGCTCATTCGTGAGCGGGCGTGGATTGAAACATGACGGTCCTGCAGGCACTGCGCCACATCAAGGTCGCCCGCTCATTCGTGAGCGGGCGTGGATTGAAACTACATCTACAGATGTTCCCATGTGTATGGCTGGCGTCGCCCGCTCATTCGTGAGCGGGCGTGGATTGAAACACTCTGGCTGCTCCGGTGTGCGTCGGTCGGTTGGCGTCGCCCGCTCATTCGTGAGCGGGCGTGGATTGAAACCATCGATACGGAACAGGTCCAGATAGGCGACATGTCGCCCGCTCATTCGTGAGCGGGCGTGGATTGAAACACGTAGTCCGGATGAATCAGCGTCACCGTGCCCGGTCGCCCGCTCATTCGTGAGCGGGCGTGGATTGAAACCTGCGATGCCAGCGTCATCTGCTGCACTTGCAGCGTCGCCCGCTCATTCGTGAGCGGGCGTGGATTGAAACTTCGCGCTGGCCTATTTCAACTGTGCAGATTGAGGTCGCCCGCTCATTCGTGAGCGGGCGTGGATTGAAACAAGGCGATTCGGGACGGTGTGGCGGACGCCTACGTCGCCCGCTCATTCGTGAGCGGGCGTGGATTGAAACCCTGATCCCGCTGGAGACGATAAACGCGGTCGAAGGTCGCCCGCTCATTCGTGAGCGGGCGTGGATTGAAACCTACTCCATCGTTTTGGGCTGCAACGCCCGAATCGTCGCCCGCTCATTCGTGAGCGGGCGTGGATTGAAACTCGACAACAACGGCAACCCCCTCGCGGGCGGTAGGTCGCCCGCTCATTCGTGAGCGGGCGTGGATTGAAACGCATTGATGGGCTTCCGCTAATTAGCGGCGGCGGGTCGCCCGCTCATTCGTGAGCGGGCGTGGATTGAAACATCGGCATCGAGCGCGATCCTAAGTATTTCGACGTCGCCCGCTCATTCGTGAGCGGGCGTGGATTGAAACGCCGCAGCCCGCGCAGCAGCCGACCGCGGCATCGTCGCCCGCTCATTCGTGAGCGGGCGTGGATTGAAACCACCATGTGGGATACCGCCGCAGCAAATGGGGCCGTCGCCCGCTCATTCGTGAGCGGGCGTGGATTGAAACCTGCAGGTCATGCGTGGTCAGCGGAGAGATCCGCGTCGCCCGCTCATTCGTGAGCGGGCGTGGATTGAAACACGCTGCCGAAGCCCGCCAGCGCGCCGAAACGCCGTCGCCCGCTCATTCGTGAGCGGGCGTGGATTGAAACGCCGCAGCCCGCGCAGCCCGTGACGCCGGCATGGGTCGCCCGCTCATTCGTGAGCGGGCGTGGATTGAAACATCGTAGAAGGTACGGCCGCGGTGGGTTCGGTTGTGTCGCCCGCTCATTCGTGAGCGGGCGTGGATTGAAACCACCAGCGACTTGCCGGCGTCGTCAATCGTGGTCGGTCGCCCGCTCATTCGTGAGCGGGCGTGGATTGAAACTTGAACTCGAAAGCATCAAAGCGATCGTCCCAAGGTCGCCCGCTCATTCGTGAGCGGGCGTGGATTGAAACGCCTTGGTCAGCTGGGTCAGCGTGCGCATTTTCGGTCGCCCGCTCATTCGTGAGCGGGCGTGGATTGAAACTTCGAAGCCGGCACAACCTGCCCCAGCGGCGTATAGTCGCCCGCTCATTCGTGAGCGGGCGTGGATTGAAACATGGTTTTTGCTGCGGCCCCGCCGCGACCTGCACGTCGCCCGCTCATTCGTGAGCGGGCGTGGATTGAAACAACCAAAAACCTGCAATCATAGCTCATGATGCGGGTCGCCCGCTCATTCGTGAGCGGGCGTGGATTGAAACAACAAGATGGCGGCCTACATGCGCGCAGCCAACAAGTCGCCCGCTCATTCGTGAGCGGGCGTGGATTGAAACACCACATCCGAACCGGCCTCGGCATGGCACAGCGTCGCCCGCTCATTCGTGAGCGGGCGTGGATTGAAACCTGTCCAGCATGGGAAGCGCCATCTTCGGGATACCCAGGAACGCGGTCGCCCGCTCATTCGTGAGCGGGCGTGGATTGAAACGCTGGAAGCAGGTGCTGCATCGTCAGCTCGATGAGTCGCCCGCTCATTCGTGAGCAGGCGTGGATTGAAACATGGCTTGCTCCAAAGCGGGCCAATCCCGCCGATGTCGCCCGCTCATTCGTGAGCGGGCGTGGATTGAAACGGGTCGTTCGGGTTGTGCATGAGAACGGGCGGTGGTCGCCCGCTCATTCGTGAGCGGGCGTGGATTGAAACACGCTGCCGAAGCCCGCCAGCGCGCCGAAACGCCGTCGCCCGCTCATTCGTGAGCGGGCGTGGATTGAAACAGGGGTAAGCCATGACACGACGCGCAACCATGCTTGTCGCCCGCTCATTCGTGAGCGGGCGTGGATTGAAACTCGGCAGCCTCGCGTTCCTTCGCGGCGATGGCGGGTCGCCCGCTCATTCGTGAGCGGGCGTGGATTGAAACAGGTATCCGGTGACGCCTGTGGACGACAGCTTTGTCGCCCGCTCATTCGTGAGCGGGCGTGGATTGAAACAGGGTCCCCTTGACGCTCGATGACCGGACCGCGCGTCGCCCGCTCATTCGTGAGCGGGCGTGGATTGAAACTTCACGCCCAGAGGATTGCAACCATGCCCGCAAAAGTCGCCCGCTCATTCGTGAGCGGGCGTGGATTGAAACACCGCGCCGACCTCGGGCGTCACGGCTACCGGTACGTCGCCCGCTCATTCGTGAGCGGGCGTGGATTGAAACAACGATAGCGGGACGCGATGCGCTGACTGGTTCCGTCGCCCGCTCATTCGTGAGCGGGCGTGGATTGAAACACCGCGAGGACTACTACGACACCGAGGAAAAGAAGGTCGCCCGCTCATTCGTGAGCGGGCGTGGATTGAAACATGCTGTCGCAGTAGTCGATGACTGGCAGCAGGTCGTCGCCCGCTCATTCGTGAGCGGGCGTGGATTGAAACAGGTGGACATCGTGGAGTTGCTGGCTGAGGTACGGTCGCCCGCTCATTCGTGAGCGGGCGTGGATTGAAACCTGCAGGTCATGCGTGGTCAGCGGAGAGATCCGCGTCGCCCGCTCATTCGTGAGCGGGCGTGGATTGAAACCTGCGGCTTTCGTCGACCGAGATCATGCGCAAGCGTCGCCCGCTCATTCGTGAGCGGGCGTGGATTGAAACCTGTTCGTCTGCCTCGTCTTCCGGATCGAAACGAAGTCGCCCGCTCATTCGTGAGCGGGCGTGGATTGAAACTCATAGCCGCTGGAACGCAGCCAGCCGACATGCTCGTCGCCCGCTCATTCGTGAGCGGGCGTGGATTGAAACAACCAAAAACCTGCAATCATAACCCATGATGCGAGTCGCCCGCTCATTCGTGAGCGGCCGTGGATTGAAACAAATCAAGAATGTCGCAGGGTCGGTTAACTATTCATAGCGGTAATCACGATGAAGGCCTCGATGTTGCGCTGATAACCGCAACGCCGCCGTGGGCGAACTAGCTGCGGCTCACCTGTCCTTTGGCGGGTTCCTTGACTCTTCACGTACCTCGCGTTGGCCACTCTGACGCCATTCGTGGCCGTTTCTCCGACCCCTAGCGGTATGGGCGGATTCGCTGTCGTGGGTGACCAGCAGCCAACCCAAAAAAGAATGGCGTCTTTGTCCATCGCGGACAAGCTGCCCTCAGATGGCGAATTTAAAGGGATCTATCGCAGCGGTCCCCCGGTGCGCTTGCGCCAAATTCGGTTCGTGGTTTCTTGAATGCAGGCCAGCAACGAC
>Ga0307375_10001209_pt1 | contig 28779 bp, 31 predicted proteins | sample TR1MG_FD_202531 | JGI IMG/M metagenome (GOLD analysis project Ga0307375, IMG submission 202531) | Soil microbial communities from Risofladan, Vaasa, Finland - TR-1 | ecosystem: Environmental > Terrestrial > Soil > Coastal area > Acid sulfate soil | place: Finland: Risofladan, Vaasa | collected...
CAGGGTGTTGTTCACGGTGACGACTTGCCATCTGCGGTGGGCTGCTCGATCACGATGCCCTTGGCTGTGGTGCCCACGACCTTCATCGGCAACCCATCCGCCTGGAACCTTGGAAGCAGCCGTGGATCGATCAAGGCGAGCGCGTGCGGTGCGGCGCGCCATTGAACTTCGAACCCGGCAACGTCGGCAATGTAACCTGCCGGGCGCGCGGCTATGCCCCCGGAAATATCGTCCGGATCCTCCGCCACCACGGTAACCAGCCGTTGCAGATAGAAGGGAAGTCCGCGCTGATAGGCCTGAACGGTGAAGACCTCGGTGTCGGCGCGCATGAGGGGCAACATGAGTTGTGCTGCCGGCGCAGCAGAAAGTGCCACGGCGAGCGGTGTCATGCTGAAAAACAGCCCCTGCCACAAGGCCAGCGACGCGAATGCAAGCAGGCTCACGGCCGTCACGGGCTGCCACTTCTTTCCGACCATGAAAGCGCCAATCGCACTGACGGTGGCCAGTGCGACGAGTCCGCCCATCAACCAGACCAGGGCAGCATGCAAGTCGGTCTGCTGCGAAAGGTGTCGCGTACTCAGCGGCGTCACGAGGGCAACCGCCGCAAAAACCAGGGCCAGGCCGCTGACCCACGCAAAACGCCACGCCAGCACGCGCGTACCCATCAACGAAATTCTGCGTGCAACAAGCAGGGCCAGCGCAGGAAAGATCGGCAGGATGTAGAACGGCAGCTTGGAGTGGGATGCCGAGAAAAAGATGAAAATAAGCACGATCCAGCACAGCAGAAAGCGCTCGCTACGCATCCCCGCATAAATGCTTCGCCAGCCGCCACGGCTGAAAGGCAGGAACGCCGCCCATGGAAACAGGCCGGCCAACACCACCGGCATGAAGAACCACCAGGGGCGATCGCGATCGAAGGTATTGGCGAGGTAGCGACTGAATTGCTGCCTGATGAAGAAATAGTCAAAGAAATCCGGATGCCTGAGGCTGATCGCAATGAACCAGGGTGCCGCGATCAGCAGGACGATGAGCAGTCCCCAGCCGAGGCTCATGCGTCGCAGGATGCTCCAGTCCCGCTCCCACAGCATGAACACCACCAAGGTCATGGCGGGGAAAACCAGGCCGATCAGACCCTTTGACAGCACGGCCAGCGCCAGGCTTGCCCACCCGAGCAGGTTCAGCGTGGTGCGCTGACTTTCCGCATGTGGATCAAACTGCGCCACCAGGAACAGGGAGATCCCGACACTCAGGAAGGCCGCCACACTCATGTCGATGGTGTTGAGGTGCGCCCCTGCGAAAAACAGCAGCATGCTGCCGAGCACCACCGCCGCGATCCAGCCGGTGCGCGCGTCGAAAAGACGCTTGCCAGCCCAGCCTGTCACCACGATGGCAAGCAGTCCGGTCAGGGCAACCCAGAGGCGAGCCGTCCATTCATGCACACCGAACAGGTGGTAGAAAATGCCGGTGGCCCAGTAATGCAGTGCGGGCTTGTCAAAAAAATTGAAGCCATCCAGTTTCGGCGTCAGCCAGTTGCCGCTGACAAACATTTCCCGGGCGACTTCGGCGTAGCGGCCCTCATCGGGCTCGCCCAGTGGCCTGCTGCCGAGTCCGGCGAACCACAGCGCCAGCCAGCCGAGCGAAAAAATGCCGCCCAGCCATGCGCTGAGCGTCCGCTTGCTGTCGCGAGCCGGGCTGGCAGGTTGCGCCAGCGCGGGCTGGGCTGCTCGCTGCTCGCTCATGAAAACAAGCCCGTTTCAGCGGATAGCACGTCCTGTCGAATGGGCGGCGCTGCCTGCGCGCACGCTGTGACATGGGTCATTCTTTCGATGTGAACTTTCGGCATGGGATATCACCAGGCTGTTAGAGCGAGCAGGCGAGGGGCCTGCGCTTGATGGTTTCGGCAGGGACTGGCGTGCCTCGCCAAGCGCCCGTGCGCTGGTATCGACCCTGGCCATGGGCGACCTCAAGCAGCTCCGCTTCCACCTGACGCATGTTTTCAGTGTGGTCGCCTGGCCACGGCGAGCCGGGCTTCGATGGGCCGTGCATGGAATGGAACTCGATGAGGCTGTCGTGCGGGAGTACCGCTTCCTGTGGCACGAGCTGTCGCCGCCAAGTCCTATGGTAGCGTTTTGGCCTGTTGCGTTGGAGAAAACCTCGGTCGAACCAGCTGCATGAGGGCACTGCCCCGGCAACTCGGCCGTATCCGGTGGCCGGCCTGCCGGGCGATGGCGCGGGGGTCACTTGCAGTGTCGCTGGTTTGCCGATCGGAGCACGATGACGGCGGTGTCCTCGACCAGATGCAGGCTGTAGGCCGCGGTTCTGGTTGCCGCGGGCACCAGGCAGCTGCGGGCAAGTATCGAGGGCAGGCGTTGCAATTCTTCCTTGTCGGGTTCGAAGCGCATGTCGGTCACATCCGTGATGTAGTACAGCAAGAACATGTGGGTGTGAAAGCTGTCTTCCACCGACAGGTAGGGGACGATCAGCGAACGGACCAGCGGGAACTGGTCAACGACATGCGCGGTGATGGGCGCATAACCGATGGAGCCGTCCAGCAGGAAATAGTGGATTGGATGGTCCGCTTTCAGCTGCGCGATATCATCGGCGAGATGCGAGGCGATTCGATCCTCATAGGCTTTCTGCTCGCCCAGGGCGTTGCCGTAGGCGCTGGCGAAGGTGCACATGCCCAACGCCAGCATGCCGGCCGCGGACAGGGTCCATTTGCTCGACCACTGCCACTGCCGCAACGCCGCCTGCATCACGATCAACGCCGCCACCAGCAACGGCCCCACGCCCATCAACACACGCGGCATGATCTCCGGCTTGAGCAGCACCAGCATCGGGCCGAGCACGCCCACCAGGCCGGCCAATGGCAGCAAGGGGCTGCTGGCCAGCAAAGCGAGGGCGAGCCAGCGCCGCTGCCTTTGCTGAGCCCGCAGCGCATAGCGGACGCCGATGGCGACAGGGAAAAGCGCCAGCACGATCAGCACGGGAGCGAAGTATCTCCACCACTGCAGATTGAAGCTGTCGCCGATGAAGGTATAGAAATCGATGAAATTTCGCCCGATCACGGGAACATCGTGCAGGCCGCGAATTTTCAGCGTTTGCTGCGCCACCCATCCATGGATGTGTATGCCGACAACCAGTTGGTAGATGAGCATGGCCAGGCCGCTCTGGCCCAGCCGCGACAGAAGCTGCCGCATGAGTGGGCGTGGCGGCAGGTCATGGAGTTGGCCCAGTACGAGATCCAGCAGGATGAAGAGCAGGCAGGCGTTGATGGCGGGCTGGTAAAAGTTGAGGCTGGCGAAGAGTGCCAGTACACCCAGCCACCAGCCGCGGCGAGTGTCCTTCAGTGTGAGCCAGGGCAGCAGGGCGAGAAACAGCGCCACGCCCATGCTCAGGGAATCAAACTTGTAGGAAAGGTTTTCCAGGAAAAACGGCTGCGCACCGAGAGGGAATGTCACCAGGGCGGCCATCCAGGGTGAGCGGATATCGTATCGACGAGCGATCAGCACGCCGGCCCAGGCAAGTATCGCGACCGCGCCGATTTGGGTGAGCGGCGAGATGTCGACCAAGGCATGGTCGTAGCATTGCAGCAGCTTCATCAACAGGGTCGTCAGCGGACGACCATTGGAATCCCAGCCGGTACGCCCGATCAGCGCACGCTTCAGGTCATCGTGGTAGGCACGATCCGCCCGCAGCAGGGGAAACAGGATCAGGAAATAGAGCGCGAGGAGGATGGCGAAAACGCTGCGGTCACGGCGTGCCGGGTCCGCCTGGGTGACGACCAGGTCGTCGTGTGGAATCGACTGACTCACGTATAAAAATTTCCTGGCGCTGGCGATGATGTTGGTGGCGGCGTTGGTTCAGCATGCCTTGGCTGAGCAGGGCCGGCCGCAGCCCTATTCTGAACCAATCCCCGGTCGCCCGGCGCGGCTGAATCCGGGAGGCGCGGTCTGTCCAGCGTGAGCCGGGTCAGTCGCGCGGGCTGACAGCACGGCTCACGGGCATGCCGGTCGGCTTGACCGAACTACCGGCACGCATTCCCGGGGTGGCGCTGGGTCAGGTTGCTACGATGGGCGCGGAATGTTTCGGGGACCATGGATCTCCATCGGGCAACAGGAGCCGGCATGCTGCAACTGATCGGGTTCGACGGCGATGACACGCTGTGCACAGCGAGGGCTATTACCGGTACGCGAATGCCGAATTTGCCGCGATCGTCGGCCAATATGTCGAGCTGGCTGACGTGCATGCGCGCATGCAGGCGACCGAGCGACGCAACCTGAAGCTGTTCGGCTGTGGTGCCAAGGGCATGACGCTAGCGATGGTCGAAACCGCCATAGCCGTGACTGACAGCCGCATCAGCGCCGCCGACATTCATCGCCTGGTGGAGCTGGGCAAGGGCGTGCTGCAGCATCCGGTGGACTTGCTGCCCGGCATCCGCAATGCGGTCGAGGCGGTGGCCGCGCATCACCCGGTGGTGCTGATCACCAAGGGCGACCTGTTCCACCAGGAGCAGAAGGTGGTGCAGTCGGGGTTGACCGGTCTGTTCCGCCGGATCGAGATCGTCTCGGAGAAAAACGGGGCGACCTGCCAGCGCGTGCTGGAGGAGTTCGCGTTGCAGCCGGCGCAGTTCGCGATGGTCGGCAATTCGCTGCGCTCGGACATCGAGCCGGTGGTGCGCCTGGGTGGCTGGGGCGTGCACATGCCGTACCACGTGACGTGGGCGCATGAACTGGATGGGCGCGGCCGATCCCCATGTCGTCACGATCGACGCGCCAGGGGAAATCCCGCGGCCGTGGCGCGGATGGCAGAGCTGGCGGCATCCAGTGCAACATGAGTGCCGGGGCGGGCTGCACCCGGGCACGCATACCGCCGTGGCGCAGGTCGACCTGAGCCTTCAGCGGATGGGGGTGTCGTCCCCTCGCCGAATGCGCACTCAGGCCTTGGTCAGGGCCTGCTCCAGGTCGGCGAGCAGATCGTCGACATGTTCGATGCCCACCGACAGCCGCAGCATGTCCTCGCTGACCCCGGCGTTGGCCAGCTCGGTGGTATCCAGCTGACGATGGGTGGTCGACGCCGGATGGGTCACCAGCGACTTGGTGTCGCCGATATTGACCAGCCGCGTGAACAGCTGCAGCGCGTCCAGCACGCGCGCACCGGCGTCGCGCGCGTCGTCCCCGGCGTGGCTGCGGACGCCAAACGAGAGAATGCCCGACGCCTTGCCGCCCATGTATTTCTGTGCCAGCAGGTGATCCGGGTGATCGGCCAATCCGGCGTATTTCACCCAGGCCACCTTGGGGTGCTGCTGCAGATACTGCGCGATCGCCAGCGCGTTGTCGCAGATCCGGTCCATGCGCAGCCCCAGCGTGTTGATGCCCTGCAGGATCAGGAACGCGTTGAACGGCGAGATCGCCGCACCGGTATTGCGCAGCGGCACCACCCGCGCGCGTCCGATATAGGCGGCAGCGCCCAGCGCCTCGGTGTAGACCACGCCGTGATAGGACACGTCCGGCTCGTTCAGGCGCTTGAAGCGCTCCTTGTGCGCGGCCCACGGAAACTTGCCGCTGTCGATGATGGCGCCACCAATGCTGTTGCCGTGCCCGCCGATGTACTTGGTCAGCGCCTGCACCACGATGTCGGCGCCATGCTCGATCGGGCGGCACAGGTAGGGACTCGGCACGGTGTTGTCGACGATCAGCGGAATGCCATGGGCGTGCGCGATCTCGGCCAGGGCAGCGATGTCGGTGACATTGCCCAGCGGGTTGCCGATCGACTCGCAGAAAATCGCCTTGGTGCGTGAGTCGATCAGGGGAGCGAAGCTTTCCGGCCTGCGCGCGTCCGCAAAGCGCACCTCCAGCCCCTGCTGCGGAAACGTGTGGGCGAACAGGTTGTAGGTGCCGCCATAGAGAGTGGCGGTCGAGACGATGTTGTCGCCCGCCTCGGCGATGGTCTGGATCGCATAGGTGATCGCCGCCATGCCTGAGGCCAGCGCCAGCGCAGCGATGCCGCCCTCCAATGCGGCCACGCGCTGCTCGAGCACATCCTGGGTCGGGTTCATGATCCGCGTGTAGATGTTGCCGGGCACCTTGAGGTCAAACAGGTCGGCGCCATGTTGCGCATTGTCGAAGGCGTAGGCGACCGTCTGGTAGATCGGCACGGCGGAGGCGCGCGTGGTGGGGTCGGGCGCGTAGCCGGCGTGGACGGCGAGAGTCTCGATCTTCATGGGCTGATCCGGCGGGAGTCTGGATGGGTGGCGATGGGTGTGGTTGCCGTCGTGGTCATGAATGAATGTTCATGCTCGACCGTTCATTCATGGAGGAATGTATTTCATAAAGCATGGGACGTAAAGACGTAAAGACGTAAAGACGTCCAAAACAGCTGATGATAAGTTTTGATGCGTCTGAGGCGGGTGACCAGTGGTGCGCCGGGCCTTGTGTTGCTGGCGCGGCGCGATGGGCGCGAGGTGTGTGTCATGCAACTGCAATGAGGCCCCGAAATTGCCGCGGTCGCATCACCCATGCATGCCTTGGCCTTCGAAACCTTTGGTGGCCCCGATGTGCTGCAGTGGCGCGAGCGGCCTGATCCTGTGCCTGCGCCGGGCCAGGCGCTGGTGCGGATGCGCAGCGTCGGGCTGAATTTCGCCGACATCTATCGGCGCAACGGCAACTACCACCTCAGTGGAAGCGCACCGTGGATGTTGGGCTACGAAGGCGCTGGCGTGGTCGAGCAGGCGGCGGAAGGTGATGCGGGTTTCCCGGTCGGCACGCGGGTGGGTTTTGCCGATATGCCGTATGCCAACGCCGAGCTGGTCGCGGTGGACCGGGACAAGCTGATCGCGCTGCCGGATGACATCGGCTTCGACACGGCGGCCGCGAGTCTGCTGCAAGGCCTGACCGCGCAGTATCTGGTGACCGACAGCTACCGGGTGCGGCCAGGTGACATTGCGGTGGTGCATGCGGCGGCGGGCGGCGTCGGTCTGCTGCTGGTGCAGATGCTCAAGGCGCGCGGCGCGCGGGTGCTCGGCATCGCCTCCAGTGAGGTAAAGCGTGCGGCGGTGATCGCCGCGGGTGCTGAACAGGCCGCCGGCTATGACGACTGGGTCGTGCAGGTGGATGCGATGAGCGCGGGCCGTGGGGCCGACGTGGTGTACGACTCGGTAGGCCGAACGCTCGGCGACAGCCTGGCCGCGGCACGCGTCGGCGGCCATGTAGTGTTCTATGGCATGGCGGCAGGCGATCCCGACCCGGTGGACCCGCGCCTGCTGATGGATCGCTCGCTGAGCCTGACCGGTGGCGACCTGTGGAACGTGCTGGCCACGGCGGCAATCCGGCGTGAGCGGGCGGACGCATTGTTCGCGGATATTCGCGCGGGCAGCGTGCACCCGACCATCGCGGCGCGCTTCCCGCTCAGTGCCGGCGCCCAGGCGCACGCCTATCTGGAAAGCCGCGCCGCCATCGGCAAGGTGTTGCTGACACTGTGAGGCGGGTGCCTGGGCGGTGGCTTCAGGCTTCGTCCGCGGGCTCGTCGTCGAAGCCGGTATAGCCGTCGGGGAAGATCGGCGTGCCGTCTTCCTCCAGTCCGGACATGTCGGCCAGCGCCTTGGCGGCGGCGGTTTCGGCGACGGTCTTGTCGCGGAAGCTGCGGTTCTCGCAGATCGCGAAATACATCGGAAAGCCGTGACCGCGTGGCGTCACCGCGAGATAAGCGGTGTAGCGGGAGCCTTCGAGCGTGGCGCCCGAGCGGGCCAGATAGTTGTCGAACTCGCGCTCGGCCATGGTCATTACATCTGCGTGGAAAGCGCGCAGTGTATCGCGCGCGGCGCTTGCCTCATCATGTGGCGATGACTTCGCCTGCTTCGCCTGCTTCGCCCGTACCGCGCATCGTGCTGGACACCAACGTGTGCCTGGACCTGTTCCTGTTCCGCGACCCCGCCTGCGCGCCGCTAATGGCCGCGCTGCAGGATGGTCGGGTGCAGGCGGTGTGCCGCGACGATGGCCGCGAGGAATGGCGGCGCGTGTTGCATTACCCGCAGTTACCCATCGATGAGGCGATCCGGCCCGGGCTCAGCGATGCGTTCGATCGGCTGATTCGGTACCTGCCAGCGGCCGAATTGTCCGGCGAGGACGCCGCGCGACTACCGCGCTGTGCCGACCCCGACGACCAGAAATTCATGCAGCTGGCGCTGGCGAGCCAGGCGCGCTGGCTGCTCAGCAAGGACAACGAACTGCTCAAGCTGGATCGCCGCACTCACGGTGCCGGCCTGTTTCGCATCCTGCTGCCACAGCACTGGGCCGGCCCGTTGGATTGACACCGCGGGCACGCCGAACCTGCTGCAGTCGATGCGACCAACCCACGCCGGAGATGCCCATGCTCACCCCATACACCCTCGACTGCCCATACTGCGGCGAGCCGATCGACTTGCTGATCGACGCCTCGGTGCCGAGCCAGCGCTATATCGAGGACTGCCAGGTGTGTTGCCGACCGATCAGCCTGAGCGTGGAGATCGACGAGGATGATCCGGAGGGAAACATCCGGGTGCGCGCCTCGGGCGAGAACGAGGCCTGAGCCTTGAGGTGCGCCGTCAGCGCACCAGCGGCACGTCGGTGTCGACGATGTCGATCCCCGAAGCCTGCAGCGCAGCGCGGGTCGCGGTGTCTGTATCCGGGGTGACCGGGCGGGTGAGGCCCCACAGCACGCTGGCGCGGAAACCGAGGTCCACCGCATCTTGCGCGGTCCATAGCACGTAGACATCGCGGGCCAGCCCGCAGACAAACACTTCGTCCACGCCACGCTCGCGCAGCCAGCCGGCCAGCCCGGTACGCGGCCGCGCGCCGAGCGGGCCGTGGTTTTCGCGAAAGCCGCTGTAGGAATCAATGGCCGGGTCGCTGCCCTTGCGGATCATCGCATCCAGCGACGACCAGTCGATCTGCGGATGCAGTTCGGCCCCCGCCGTGCGCTGCACGCAATGATCCGGCCACAGCGTCTGCGCATGCCCATGCAAGGTGATCTGCTCGAAGGCGGCGCGACCGGGGTGTGAACTGGCGAACGAGATGTGGCCGGATGGATGCCAGTCCTGGGTGGCCACCACATGACGGAATCGGCGCTGGCGCAGCAACTGGTCGATGCCTTCCACGATCATGTTGCCGTGGTCACAAGCCAGTGAGCCGCCCGGCATGAAATCCGGTTGCACGTCGACCAGGATCAGGGCAGCGCAGGGATGAAGGGGCGTTGGCATGGTGACGTGGGACATCGTGCGTGAGGGTGGTCAAAGTCTAGCGCCCGCGGCCCGCGGCACCGATGACACATAATGCAGGCTGTCATCAGGAACGACCCAGGGGGCTGCCATGCAATACGACCAATCGTGGATGGGCGACGGCATCATCGGCGCGTTGGAGGCGGGCCTGATCTCGTTGCTGGCGGCGCTGCTGGTGTTCCTGCTGTTCCACTGGCTGGGCCGACGCAACGGCTGGAGTTACGGCCCGCAGATCGGTTGGAGCTTCCTGCTGGCAAGCGTGTTGACGGTCAGTGGCGACCTGTGGAACTTGTTCTACTTCAACTACGCGCAACTGCAATCGCTGCAGCTGCTCAGGGCCAAACTGGCCCTGGTGCATGATCCGGAAAGCCTGGGTATCCGCGTGCTGTGCGAACTGCTCGGCGTGGCACTGGGAATATATGTGGGCTGGGCGTTGTGCAGTGGTGACTGGCGTAGCCGACTGGCGGCGGTGCGCAGGCGCCAGTCGGGCTAGCCGATCGGGCCACGCACGGCGGGCCATCAGGTCATGCGCGAGCATTGATCGACACTGCTGCCGGCTTAAAGCAAGGGGTCAAACAGTCGTGCCACGTGCATGGCCACCCGGCGCAGGTAGGGGGCATCGTGGTATTCGCGTTCGGTGACGGCTCGTGCGTTGGAGAAATCCTCGCTCAGCATGTTTGCCACCTCGCTGGCGAAGTGCTGGTCGACCACCAGGGCGCCTACTTCGAAGTTGAGCCGGAACGAGCGGCTGTCCAGGTTCATGCTGCCGATGGCTGCCGTGTCGTGGTCGACCAGCAGCGCTTTCTGGTGCAGGAAGCCGGGCTGGTAGCGGAATATCCGGATGCCGGCCGCCAGCGCATGGTGTGCATGCAGGGTGGAGGCAAGGAAGACGGTGCGGTGATCGGCGCGCGAGGGAATCAGAATACGCACGTCGACGCCGCGCAATACGGCCAACTGCAATGCAGAACGTACCGCGTTGTCGGGTACGAAATAGGGTGTGCTCAGCCACACGCGCCTCTGCGCGGCGTTGATGGCCGCGGTGAAGAACAGCGAGCCGGTTTCGTGCGGGTCGGCCGGTCCGCTGGCAACCACCAACGCGCTGGCCTGGCCTTGGTTCGCCGGCGCTGGCAGCAACGGAGGCAGGATTCCCGTGATCCAGCGCCAGTCATCGGCGAACAATTGCTGCAGGTCGGCCACCGCGGGACCTCGCAGTTCCAGTTGGGTGTCACGCCATGGCGCCAGCGGTGGCTTGAGGCCGAGATATTCATCGCCCACATTCAGCCCGCCGACAAAGGCGCGTTCGCCATCAACCACCACGATCTTGCGGTGATTGCGAAAATTCAGCTGAAACCGGTTGCGCCAGCGATGGGTGGCAAACCGGTGGATGGCCACGCCGCCGGAGCGCAGGGTGTCGATGTAGTGCTGTGGCAGCGCGTGGCTACCGACGCCATCGAACAACACGTATACCTGTACCCCGGCGGCCGCGCGTTGCAGCAGAATCTTTTGCAGGCGGCGGCCGAGCTGATCGTCGTGGATGATGAAAAACTGCACCAGCAGGCAGTGCTGCGCTGCTTCCATGGCGGCCAGCATCACCGCGAAGGCAGCCTCCCCATCAATCAGCAGGCGCAGATGATGTCCGCCGCGGAAGGGGCGACCCTGCAGCGCGCTGATGGCGCTGAAGCGCTCGCCGCCGGGCTCGACCGGCAGACGGCCTGCCCGGTTGTTCGGTGTCGGGCGCGAGGGGATGGTCGGGCGCCCTGGGTGATAGCCGAGGAAGCGGCTCGACCCGAGGTACAGATAAGGCAGCAAGGTCAGATAAGGCAGCAGCATCAGACCCAATGCCCAGCCGATCGCCCCCTGTGGCGTGCGCGTATGGGTCACCGCGTGCATGGCGGCCAGCAAGCCCAGCAAATGCAGCAGGGCGATGCAGGTGGTGAGGACGATCATGGTCAAGGTGACTCGCTCCGCTCAGGCACCCCGAAGCCGATTTGCCAGCTGACGAGCTTGCTGGCGAATTTCCGGAATCGCAATGGATTCCCACAGCGTACCGCGCAACAGACTGCCGATGGCGAACAGATGCGGCCAGTGCGCGTCCCCGTGCCACAGGCTGCCGTCCACTTCGGCCATCACACCAAGCCCCAGTGGATCGGGGGTGATATGGGCATTGGTCAGCAGCTGACCGATCAGGCGATGCTGGCTTTTGCGCACGTCGGTATCGAGGCCGGTGGCCTGAATGATCAGGTCGGTGTCGAATGTATCGATCCTGCCGGCGCGACTGAGGGAAAGCTGCAGCCCACCCTCGGACAGTTCAACCGCATGAACGTGACCGCGCCGGCGATGCAGTCGACGGTTTCGCTCCAGCGCCGACACCTGTTCAAGAATTTGCGGCGGTATGCGGTGACGGGCACGCTGCCACGCCCAGTTGGCGTGGCGCAGGAACCGGGCGCGCTGGGTCATCGTCAAGTCACCCCACAGGCTGGGGGAATACGGCCGCAAGCCGTCGATCACCGTGCGCCAGTCAGCATCCTGTGCCATGGCCTCGCGCAACAGACGCATCCATTGGCGTACATCGGGTGCCGCACGCATCAACTTGATGAACTCCATGCCATCGTTGGCCGGAGCGGCCGCTTTGCGCAGATGGGCCTCCGGCAGCAGGCCATGCCGGGAGACGGCAGTGAACTCGGTTTGTGGCCACCGTTCGGCAAGTTCGAGCAGCACGTCGATCGCGGTGAGCCCCATGCCGATCAGCACCACCTTTCGCGGTGCTGATTGAAACTGGTCGGGCTGGTCGAGCAGTCGCCATGGGTCAACCACGTAGCGCCCGGACGCCAACGCCGATGCACTGACACCGGCAAGTGGCCGCGGCGGCAAGGCACCCAGCGCCAGCACGGCGGCATCGACCTGGTGGCACTCCTCGCCATGCATCACCGTGATGCCATCGCGCTCGGGCACCATGGCGTCGACCGCCAACGGAATCATATGCACATCATGTCCATGCGCCTTGCCTTGCTCAAGCGCGCTGGCCACTTCGCACTCAAGATAGTCGCCGTAACAACTTCGCGGCAGGAAATCGGTACCCGCCACCGAGCGGTCGCGCCGCTGTGCAAATTCCAGAAAGTCATGCCGGCGACCGGCGAACTGCCCCATCGACGCGGCACGTACATTCAACAGGTGACGCGCCGAAGGCGTGCTGTACGCGACCCCGCGTGCTGGCACCGAGTCACCTGTATACCAGTCCAGGTGCAGCGGCTGTGGCGTTGGCTGCTCAAGCAGTTCGCACAGCAGGGTGGCGCCCGCCGCCCCGCCGCCTACGATGGCAATCCTTCTCGGCATGCAAGGCACCGTGAGTGGGTGGGAAAGGGTCAGCGCGGTGGGCGCGGGCGGGCTGCCGGCTGCAGTCGCGTGCACGCCAGTCGCGCCAGCCATCGCCGTGTCAGATCATCCTGGGTCTGAAAGTGCCGCGCCGTCGTGCGCAGGGCCTTCAATAAATGCAGATAGGTGCCCATGCACGAACCCTGATGAAGGACCGGTGATCAGTGGATCATGGCCGTGGTTAAACCTGCGTGAGCCGAAGTGTGCCAGGAGGCGATCGTATGCCGGCCTGCAGCACCGGCCCGGTCCGCCGTCTCGGGCCGGCCCGTGCTGGCTTCGGGCCTTACTGGTTGAGGCGGAAGTTCACCGGTACCCGCGCCCATGCGCGCACGGCACGACCGTTGACCATGGCCGGCTGGAAGCGCCAGCCCGCCAGCACCTGCTGCTGCGCACTGCGGTCCAGCAATGCGTAGCCGCTGCCATGTTCCACGGTGACCTGCACCGGTGTGCCGGTCTCATCGACCAGCACGCGCAGAAGCACGGTGCCGTGCATGCGCTGGCGCAGTGCCTGGATCGGGAACCGCAATGGCGCCAGGCGGTAGGCGAGGCTGGCTTCGACCGGTGCGGCGCTACCGGTGGAATCGCCGCGCGGAAGCATGCTCGGGGCATCTGCATGAGGTGCGGCGGTCGTGCTCTCCCCGGTGGCGGTGTGCGGAGTGGCGGCGAATGCCGGCGCCAGGTGGGCGTGTGGCAGTACTGGCGGGTGAATCAGGGGCTTGAGCTCGACCGGGGCGGGCGGTGGCGCCTCCGGTGGGGGTTTGATGAGACGAATCAGCTGAACCGGCGCGAGCTGGCGGATGACCGCAAACTGTGCCGGGGTGATCGGGCGCGAGGCAAACCCAAGGACGGCGAGGTTCAGCGCGATCGCGGCGCTGAGTGCGGCGATGCGCGTGGGGTCGAGGTGGGGGCGATCAGCAACGGCCAGGCTTGCGGACGACATGGGCGACCTCCTGACAACGGTGGGGTTGTGGCGACAGTCACGCTGCTTGCGCAGGGGGATCGTGCTTTCGCGATTCCAGCGTATGCTCAGGTGGCTGGCATATGCAAGTAGACGGCTGGAAGGCCATACGTCGACGATCGACCCGTGATGATTCGTCATCGCTTGGAGGCAACCTGAGGCAGGCTGAGCATGGTGACCTGGTTTGCGGGGTAAAAACCCAGATTCACGCGCCACCCGGCTGCTGCAACAATCGGCCGCCGGCGCTCGGCTGGCATGAGCGGCAAAACGATGAACAGGCTTGGAAAATGGGCTGGCGTGGCAATGCTGGCGGGCGCAGGGTTGCTGCTCGGTCAGCCGGCCCACGCGGGTGAGGTGTCGTGCAAGATGAGATTTGAGTTGTCGGGATGGTCGGTGTTCTACAAGACCGCCAGCGGTAGCGGCACGGTTCACTGCAGCAATGGGCAAACGCTGCAGGTGAAATTGCGCGCCAAGGGTGGTGGACTGACCTTCGGCAAGACCCGGATCACCGATGGCATCGGCAAATTCACCGGCGTGAGCAATGTGCAGGACGTACGCGGCCACTACGCCACCGCCGAGGCGCACGCTGGCGCCGAGCGATCGGTGGACGCCCAGGTACTGACCAAGGGCAATGTCTCGCTGGCGCTAAGCGGCAAGGGTAGTGGCTGGAATCTCGGGGTCGCGTTCGGCGCGTTCATCATCGAGTAGCAGTCGCCGCCTTGCTCGCCGCATGCGGGATTCGCCTTGCGCGGCGTATGCAATCGGCGGCGCGCCAGCTAAGGTGCGCGCAGGCGCTTTCCGCCCAGTCAGGAGTCAACCCATGTCCGCCAACTCCAGCGCAGCGATTCCGCGCTACAGCTTCGGCGACGAGCTTGCCAGCAGCGTCATTCATGGCATCGGCATTGCCCTGAGCGTCGCCGGACTGGCCATGCTGGTGGCGTTTGCCGCACTGCACGGCAACGCGCTGACCGTGGTGGCTTGCGCCGTGTTCGGCACCTCGCTGGTTTTGTTGTATACCGCCTCCACCCTGTATCACTCGGTATCGCTGGCGGCCGCCAAGCCGGCGCTGCGCACGCTGGATCACATCGCGATCTACGTGCTCATTGCTGGCACCTATACCCCGTTTACCCTGATTGCGCTGCCTGGTGTGTGGGGCTGGAGTCTGTTCACGGCGGTGTGGACGCTGGCGCTGGCGGGCAGTGCGCTGGAGTTGGGCCTGCTGCGGCGCTATCGCAAGCTGTCAGTGCTGCTTTATGTGGGTATGGGCTGGATCGGCATGATCGCGTTCGAGCCGCTAAGCCATCATTTGCAGAATGGTGGCATTGCCCTGCTGATCGGCGGCGGTCTGGCCTATACGCTGGGCGTGCCGTTCTACCTGTGGCGCAAGCTGCCCTATCACCACGCACTGTGGCATGTGTTTGTGCTGACCGGCAGCGTGCTGCATTTTCTGGCGGTGCTTTTGTATGTGATTCCAGTGTCGTCGCACTGAGCCGATGCTTGACGGCTGCGTTAGCCGAACAGAAACGCCAGCCCGAATATGCCCACCATCATGAACGAAATCACCAGCTTGACCAGGGTGCCAAGCACCAGGCCGAGCCACGTGCCGATGCCCACATGGGCTGAACGAAGCACGCTGGTGCCGGAGGCCAGTTCGCCCACCAGCGCGCCTAGAAATGGCCCGAACAGCAAGCCAGCCATGCCGAAGAACATGCCCAGCAGCGTGCCCACACCTGCGCCCCACAGGGCCAGTTTGCTGGCCCCGACGCGCCTGGCCCCCAGGGTGCCAGCGACAAAATCGACGACCAGTCCGATGCTGCCCAGTGCACCGATGATCAGTAGCCACCACAGGCCGAGATGGCGATAGCCATCCACTGCCGCGGCCAGCCAGATGCCGCCAAACACCATGGGAATGCCCGGCAGCGCCGGGAGGATCGAGCCGACCAGGCCACCGAAGATCAGCAGCGCGGCAAGCACGTAGAGCGCGATGTCGAGCATGTCTACTCCGGCAACCATGGACCGTTGCGAGTGTACGGGTGGCTGAGGAAACAGGAGGGCCGTCACCACCCTCGCAGGAGCATCGCCCGCGAGTGGGCTCTACTTTTCCACGAAGGCGCGTTCGATCACGTAGTCGCCCGGCTCGCGAGTGCGCGGCGAGGCCTTGAAGCCCCGGCCGTCAAGCAGGGCGGACAAGTCAGCCAGCATGACCGGGCTGCCACACAGCATGACCCGATCGGTTTCGGGATTGAGCGGTGGCAGGCCGGTGGCCTCGCTCATGACTCCATCGACGATAGCGTCAGTGATGCGGCCACGGTGACGGAAGGGCTCGCGTGTCACCGTGGGGTAGTAGATCAACTTCTCCCGCACCATCTTGCCGAGGTATTCGTGCTGCGGCAGTTCGCGTTCGAGATAGTTGGCGTAGGCCAGGTCGTTGATGTGGCGCACACCGTGCGCGAGCACGATCTTGTCGAAGCACTCATAGGCGTGCGGGTCGCGAATGATGCTGAGGAAGGGCGCCAGCCCGGTGCCCGTACCTAACAAATAGAGGTTTCGCCCCGGCTTGAGGTCGTTCAGCACCAGGGTACCGGTAGGCTTGCGCGTGACGATCAGCGGATCGCCCGGCTGCAGGTGTTGCAGGCGTGAGGTCAGTGGGCCGTTGGGCACCTTGATCGAGAAGAACTCCAGGTGCTCTTCCCAACTGGCGCTGGCGATGGAATAGGCCCTCATCAGCGGCCGCTCCTCGGTTTCCAGTCCGATCATCACGAACTGGCCGCTGTCAAAGCGGAAACCCGGGTCGCGGGTTGTGCGAAAGCTGAACAGGCTGTCGTTCCAGTGCTGCACGTCGATGACGTGCTCGGTTGCCATTGCCACCATGGTGGGTTGTCTCGCGTGGTTGTCGGGCCGTGGGGCCCGGGAAATCGCTCTGCGCGGCGATTGACTGCAGCGGCAAGCCATGCGGCGCGGCCGCGCGGCAGGCGCCTGGATCGCCCGCGGCTAAGTCCATCAAGGATACGCGAGCGCACGCCAATATGCCCGTGCCTCAAGGCTTGCGAGTCATCTTGCCGCAGACTGTCGGGGTCTGTGCTCCTGCCGTTTGCAGGTCTCGATCGGGCGCCGATCGGCGCCCGATGTCGCATTCGCTTCACGCAGTGCCGGGTGGTTGCGCCAACGACGTCGCCGCGCTGATGGCCCTGGCTGCCATCGGGAAAAAATGGGCCGAACGCCATGGCTCGCGTACCATTTGCCACTGAAGTACTTCGAGATGCAGCCGGACACATGATTCAAGACAGCAACATGGCGGGATCCACAATCACGGCGACCATCGAGCGGGTGGACTGGCGCATGTCGGTCGCCCCGATGATGGACTGGACGGATCGGCACTGTCGCTACTTCCACCGACTGCTGTCGCCGCGTGCGCGGCTGTACACCGAAATGGTAACCAGCGCCGCGCTCGTTCGCGGAAGACAGCAGCGCCTGCTCGAGCACAGCCAGCAGGAGCACCCGCTGGCGCTGCAACTGGGCGGCAGTGACCCGCTGGAATTGGCGCAGGCCGCGCACGAAGGTGCCGCGGCGGGGTACGACGAGATCAATCTCAACGTGGGCTGTCCGTCGGATCGGGTCCAGGCGGGACGGTTCGGCGCCTGCCTGATGCGCGAGCCGGAGTTGGTGGGGGAGTGCGTCAAGGCGATGCGCGACGTGGTGGCGGTGCCGGTGACGGTGAAATGCCGCATCGGCGTGGATGACCAGGACGACTATGCCGGCCTGCAGCATTTCACCGAGATCATGCTGGAGGCCGGCGTTGGCGTGCTGGTGGTGCATGCGCGCAAGGCCTGGCTGCAGGGTTTGTCGCCGAAGGAGAATCGCGATATTCCGCCACTGGACTACGAGCGGGTCTACCGGCTCAAGCGCGAGTTTCCGCAGCTGGTGGTGGTGATCAACGGCGGCGTGACCACGGTCGAACAGGTGCAAACCCATCTGGCCAACATTGACGGCGTGATGCTGGGGCGCGCGGCTTATCACGATCCCTATTTTCTGGCGCAGGTGGAACACGCGCTTTACGCCGAGCCATTGCCGCGCCGTGATGAGGTGCTGCATCGCATGCGTCCCTACGTGGAGGCGGAACTGGCGCGCGGTACGGCGCTCAAGCACATCAGCCGTCACTTGCTGGGGCTGTACCAGGGTGAGCCTGGAGCGCGCCGTTTTCGTCGGACGATCAGCGAGGGTGCTCATTTGCCTGGAGCGGACTGGTCGTTGCTGGAGCGGGCGCTGGGGTCCTGTTCTCTTGCGGCGTGACAGCCGGCGATCATCCGGTCAGTATTCAGGCCTGATTGCCTAGGCTGTCGCTTTCTGGCCGATGGCAGACGGGACCTTCACGCATGATTACGCATAAACGTTTCCTTGCAGCCCTGTTGGCAGGTTTGTTCGGCGGCCTGGCCCTGACGGCTGCGGCGCAGTCGGTCAAGCGGTCAGTCACGCTGGATCAGGCGGTGGTCCGCGTGCAGCAGGAAACCGGCGGCAAGGTGCTGTCGGCCGAATCGCGGGGCATCGGTCGCTGGCAGGAATACCGTATCAAGGTGCTGACTCCCGAGGGGCATGTGAAGGTGATGGCGATTTCTTCCGAGGCGAGCAAGAATTCGTCATCGAACCAGTCAACCAAGAATCCGCCCGAGAAGAACGCGGGCAGCAAGGAGAGACACTGATATGCGCATCTTGTTGGTGGAGGACGAGGCGCCGTTGCGCGAGACGCTGGCGGCACGCCTGAAGCGGGACGGCTTTGCCGTCGATGCGGCGCAGGACGGCGAGGAAGGTATCTACCTGGGCCGCGAAGTGCCATTCGACCTGGCCATCATCGATCTTGGCCTGCCCAAGATGTCTGGCATGGAGTTGATCAAGGCGCTGCGCGAGGCCGGTCAGCGCTATCCGATCCTGATCCTGACCGCACGCGGTGGCTGGCAGGACAAGGTCGAGGGCCTGAAGCAGGGCGCTGATGATTATCTGGTCAAGCCGTTTCACGTCGAGGAATTGCTGGCGCGCATCAACGCGCTGGTGCGTCGCGCGAGTGGCTGGTCCAAGCCGATTCTGGCCTGCGGCATGATCAAGCTGGACACCACCGCACAGACAGTCACGGTGGAGGGCAAGCTGGTTGACCTGACCAGCTATGAGTACAAGGTGCTGGAATATCTGATGCTGCATGCGGGCGAGCTGGTCTCCAAGGCCGACCTCACCGAGCATATCTACCAGCAGGACTTCGACCGAGACTCCAACGTGCTCGAAGTGTTCATTGGGCGGCTGCGGCGCAAGCTGGATCCGGAAGGCACCCTGAAACCGATCGAAACGGTGCGTGGACGCGGCTACCGCTTTGCCATTCCGCGTACTGATGGTGACGACGAGTGAACTGACGCCGCCACGCCGCCCGCTGTCCCTGGCGGCGCGGGCGGCGATTGCGACCGGCTTCGTGCTGGCCGGCTTTCTTGGCCTGGTCGGCTTGACCCTCTCGCAGGCCAACAAGGAGCGTGCGCTGAGCGCCCTGCATGATCGCCTGCAGAACTTTGCGCTGGCGTACATCACCAATTTCGACGTCAGCCGGTACGGCAAGCTGCTGCCGCCGGACTCCACGCCAGACCCGAACTTTCTGCGTCCCGGCTCGGGTTTGTACGCGGTGGCGTTGGGCGATCATGGCTATCACTGGGAATCCTCCTCGGCGGTAGGTCGCGACTTTGCCTTTCTGCATCCGCTGCCTCCGGGGCAGCGGCAGTTTGTGGGTCCGATCGACACACAGATGGGCCGGCTCTACTACTTCAGCTACGGCGTGACGCTGGACATGGCCGGCAACAAATCGGTGCCGCTCACCGTAATGGTGGCGCAGACCGAGGATCAGTTCGAGGTGGCCAATGCCGCATTCCGCCACTCGTTGGTGATTTGGTTGTCGATCCTGGGCTTGATGCTGATCGTGCTGCAGTCGCTGCTGCTGCGCTGGAGCCTGACGCCGCTGCGTACGGTGGCCAGCGACATGAGCCGGGTCGAGAGTGGTGAGAGCGAGCAGTTGAACAGTCAGTACCCGCTGGAACTGACCGGCCTGACCGAGCGCATCAACGCCTTCATCACCAACGAACGCGAACAGCGCACGCGCTATCGACACACGCTGGCCGATCTGGCGCACAGTCTGAAGACGCCGCTGGCGGTGATCCGTTCACAGCTGGAATCGACCACGGACGATGAGCCTACGCGTCGCCACAGCGTGCTCGACCAGGTGCGTCGGATGAATGAACTGGTCGCCTACCAGCTTTCGCGGGCCGCCACGTCCGGTCGGCAAACCTTCGCCAGCGCGGTGCCGATTGCCGGCCACGCCGAGGATCTGGTGCAGAGTCTGGAGAAGGTCTACGCCGCGAAGAACGTGCTGTGCGAATTCGACATCGAGGACGGCGCCGTGTTCTACGGCGAGCAGGGTGACCTGCTGGAGCTGATGGGCAACCTGCTGGAGAACGCCTTCAAATGGGCGGTTCACGGCGTCTTGCTGGTGGTCAAGATGCAGCCGCAGACCGGCAAGCAGCGTCCTGGGCTGCGATTGAGCGTGGAAGATGATGGCCCGGGCATTGCCGAAGACAAGATCGAGATGGTCCTGCAGCGCGGCGTGCGCGGTGACGAGCGTGTCCAGGGACACGGTATTGGACTATCGATCGTGCAGGACATCGTTCACGCCTATCAGGGCGAGCTGGTGGTCGATCGTTCGCCGGAGCTGGGTGGCGCACGCTTCAGCGTGCGATGGGCGGCCAGCTGAGTCCTTGAAGCGGTTGATGGCTCAGCGCGGCCGGCCCCAGCGCACGGGTTCCGCGGCATCGGCAGGCGAATGTCCGTAATACGCCTCCAGCAGCGCGGCCACCGCCGGTTCCGCCTCGCGCAACAGGCCTGGTTGCGAGTAGTGCAGCTCGCTGAGCACCGCGAAATACTCACCGATATTGTCCGCCGCGTAAGAGGCGATCGGGCCGCCGCTTTCCGCCGTCGCGTTTGCGAGTCGGTCATAGGCCGTCTGGAAACGTTCGATCCAGCCCCGTCGCGGGATATCCCCCAGAGGCGGTATCCTGTCGGGCGCACCATCAAGCATGTCCAGCTTATGGGCCATTTCGTGCACGACTACGTTGTAGCCGTCCCAGGGTTGTTCCAGATCCAACTGCACGTCAGCCAGTGACAGCACCAGCGGGCCGTGTTCCCATGCCTCGCCGCTCAGCACCTGGTTGCCCTCGGCGACTACCCCGGTGCATTCATCGTGATGGCTGCGACGAACCTTGAACTCACCCGGATAGACCAGCACTTCGCGCCAGCCGCGCAGGCTGGCAGCACCCTGTTGCAGGGCTGGCAAGCAGGCCTGCATCGCGATGAGCAGGCGCCAGTAGTCATCCAGCACGGCTCCCGCCAAGGCATGGAAGTGCTTGCGTGTCAGGAAAAGGGTTGCCAGTTGTCGCAGTTGGTGTTGCCGCGCGGGGTCCAGTCGCCGCGCTAGCGGGCAGGCGGCCAGTGCGCGGCGCCACAATCGATCGGACACTGGCGTGGGTTCAAATCGGAGACGCAGCGATTGCCATTTTGGCCACTGCATCGCGTCGAACGCTTACTGAATCGACCCGGGCAGCAGCGATTGCCAGCCCAAATGAGGGCGGCGAGTTGGTGCCGGCGTGGGGGCTGTGCTTCCGGGGTGTTCGACGCTATTGGCGGAGGTGCTGCTGGGGCTGTCGCTGTTGCTGGAGTTGCTTGGGGCCGAGTCACTGCGGTTCAGCCCGAGCGCGTCGCCGCCACTGCCGACAGTGCCTTCATGCGCGCCGGCGTTGTCCATGGCGGCGTGTGCGGAGGTGCTGAGATCGCGGGTATCAAGACTAGCCGCTGCCGCGCTGCCCAGGCCGGCAATGCAAACCGCGCAACCGATAAGCCAATGGGTGGCACGCATGGTGATCGAACTCCCCAGACCTGCTAGCTAAGGCACTGATCGTCGCAGAATCCCATGCGCTGTACCAGTGCTGTCGCTGGAGCACGGACGAGGTAGCCCGGCCCGAACCGCGCAGCGACGGTCTGGCGAGCTAAAATCAACAGATGCCAAACCAGTCAAGCATTTCCTCGTTCAAGCGCCCATCGCCATGGCTGGTTGCCATGCCTGGGTGTTGTTGATGCAGCCCCTGCAATTGCTGGCCTTGCTCGCCCCGGGCGCACCGGTTTCCGGCGCCGGCCTGGCGCTGCGAGCGGGGGTGACCCGAGCGGCTATCTGGAAACAGGTCGAAGGTCTGCGCACGCGCGGAGTGCCGATCGAGGCGCATGGAGCGATGGGCTACCAGCTGCCGTGGCCCCTGCAGATGCTGGACGCCGAGCAGATCCATGCGGCGCTGCCAGCTGATTTGGCGCATTCGCTGGGGGCGCTGGAAGTGCATGGTGAGCTCGATTCCACCTCCAGTGAGCTGCAACGCCGGGGCCTGGCTGCGCGAGATCTCAGTGTGGTGCTGGCCGAGACCCAGACGGCCGGCCGTGGTCGCCGGGGTCGTGAGTGGCTGTCGCCGCCGGGCCTGAATCTGTATCTGTCCTGCCTGAAGCGCTTCGATTCGGGTTTTGCCGCGCTCAGCGGGCTGTCGCTGGCCGTCGGAGTAATCGTTTTACGCGCGTTGAGGGAACTTGGCGTTGCGGGGGCGGGCCTCAAGTGGCCCAATGACCTGCTGGCTACGCAGGGCGAGGCAATTGGTGGCAAGCTGGCGGGCATCCTGGTCGAACTGACCGGTGAATATCAGGGGCCCTGTGCGGCGGTTGTCGGCATCGGCTTGAATCTGCGCTTGACGCCGGCGCTGCATCGACAGGCTGGCCAGCCTGCGTGTGACCTTGCCAGCCTGACGGGCGGAACCCCGCCCGATCGAAATCGGGTCGCGGCGGCGCTGATCGCGGCCTTGGTGGAGGGACTGCAGCAATTTGAACGGTTTGGCTTCGGCGCTTTCGTCGAGGACTTTGCGCAGAGCGACCTGCTGCATGGCCGGCCCCTGCTATTGAACGGCACGCTCGGCACGTTCGAGGGGATCGGTGCGGGTGTGGATGAGCGTGGCGCGCTCAAGGTGCGCCTGGCCGATGGAAGCCTGCGTTGCATCGACAGTGCGGATGTCACGGTGCGTCGGATATGAAGCTATTGCTGGATATGGGCAACACCCGCCTGAAGTGGGCGTTGCAAGGCGAGTCGCCCGCCTGGTTGGCGCGCGGCGCGATGGATTGGCATGAATCCGGTGCGGACCAGGGCTTGATGGAAGCCTGGGCGGGTTTGCCAAAGCCGATGGCGGTGTTCGCCGCATCCGTAGTCGATTCCGGGCGTGAGGCGGAGGTGGCCGCAGTGGTGGAGCGGCTTTACGCCTGCGCACCGATCTGGCTGCGCACCCCGGCCATCGCCTGCGGCGTGCACAACGCCTATGCGGAGCCGCATCGGCTGGGTATCGATCGCTTTCTGGCCATGGTGGCGGCCAAGGCTGAAGGCTTGGCGCCTTGCGTACTGGTCAGTGCCGGCACGGCGCTCACACTCGATGCGCTGACTGCCGATGGGCGGCATCTGGGTGGATTGATTGCCCCAGGTGCCAGGCTCATGCAGCAGTCCCTGCTGGGGGCTACCGCACGGGTGCGGCCGGAGCGACCCGGCCAGATATTCGACCTCGCGGACAACACCGCCGATGCCGTGACTTCGGGTTGCTGGCAGGCGCTGGCAGCGCTGGTGGAGCGATTCGCCGGTCGCGTGACGCCACGCCTCGGTGGATCCTCCCTGCTGATCCTTGATGGCGGCGATGCCGAGAGGCTGCTGCCGCTGCTGTCCCTGCCGGTGCACATGGGCGTCGACGGCGTACTGCGTGGTCTGGCCGTGTGGGCAGGCACGCAGATGACAGCGTCATCCTCGGTCTAGAATGAGGCTTGTCGCTGGGTGGCGAGGTCGGGATGTTTCTGCGTCTGCTATTTGTACTTCTGAGTGCGCTCAATATTGCCGTGGGTGCGTGGCTGCTGCTTGGCCAGCCGTATGCGCACGGGGGCAGTCCCACGGATCCGGGCGTGGCGGAATTGCGCCTGCTGTCGGAGGTCCCGGGGTCGGGCACGGTGGCCACTGCCGCCGATGACGATGTGCCCGCGAGCCCGGCGCCCGCAGGTTCGTCGAACGAACTCTGCCTCACCCTCGGGCCGTTCGCTACCCCGCAGGATTTGCGCAATGCCCGCCAGGCGCTGGCCAGCCAGGCCTCGCGCATGCGCTCGCGCCAGGAGCAAACCAGTCAGGCCCGCGGCTGGTGGGTCTACCTTCCGGCGACGGGCAGCCGCGCGCAGGCGCTGGAGATGGCGCGCAAGCTCGACCAGCACAGTATCCGGGACTACTTTGTGGTCAGCACTGGCGAGCAATCGAACACCATTTCACTCGGACTGTTCAAGGACCCGGCCAATGCGCGCAAACGTCGCGACGAGGTCGTCGCCGCGGGGTTTCCGGCACGTCTGGTCGAGCGCGGCGAGACTGTGCCGGAATACTGGCTTGACCTGGTGGCCGCCAACGGCAGCCATTTCGATTGGCGCAGCCGGATCACGGACAGCAGCGTTGGTTCTCACAGTAACGGCTGCTTTTGAGCACGCGCTGCCGCAGGCCTGCTAGAATTCCCCCCCCCCCTTCGCCGGCATAGCTCAGTTGGTAGAGCAACTGATTTGTAATCAGTAGGTCCCCAGTTCGAATCCGGGTGCCGGCACCAAGAAAAACAACGACATACGCAGTTTTTCAGGGGATGAAAATGGAGATGGCAAACCACAGGCTCCCCATCGGCTCCCCGGCGTTTCGTTGAAATGCCACGGCGCAAGCCTGCCATCGACGATGAGATACTCAGGCGTGAGGTCGGCACCTTGGCCGATGAAGTGTTGCTGTTGCCCAGCCAAGTGCTGCTCATCTGCGGGTTGAGCGAATGGCAGCTGAAAGAGCACCGACGCACACGGCCACCCAAACCACCGCATCCTGAGCCGCGGGAAAAACCGCGCGCCGCGCCGTGGTATTCCTTAGGCGCCTGCCGGCATTACCGGGTGTGGAAGCAAGAGCAAGCCGACGTCAACGCGGAAATTGCCAGGCGCAAAGCCAATGGATTTGCCGCTTGGCTCAACACCAAGGCTCGAGAGAGGATGGTGCGATGAAGGGCAACTTGGACGAAATAACCGATAAGGGTCCTCCTGAGATACCTTAAATAAGGTACCATTAGACATACCTTCGGGCTTTCGCTGGACGTATCTCCATGAAAACGCTCAACGACTTGATTTCACCTCGACACCGGTCAGCGCCGTCCATTGCGGATTTCCCGCGTGCAGTCGGCGATCGCCTGCGGCGGCAGCGGATCGCCTTTGATTGGCGCCAGGCCGATCTGGCCGAACGGGCGGGCGTGTCGGTGCAGACCATCAAGTCCTTGGAGAAAGGCAAGGCGATCTCCTACGAAAGCCTGCTCCGGGTGCTTTTGGCCCTCGGCCACGGCGGGGACTTCTTGCAGATGCTGGACGCCCCGAACTTTCCGCACTTGCGCGCCCATGAGCGCTTCCTCGAACTGAAAGCGGCCCCTTCGCGCGGTTTGGGCGGGAAACGGGTGCGGCCAAAACCACGGATGAAACCATGACCCTTTCCCAGGACTGGCTCAACGCCCCCATTCATCAATTGGATGTGTGGACCGAACACCTCCCCCAGCCGGTGAATGTGGGGCGTCTCAACTATGAAGTGGCCTCAGGAAGGGCGTTCTTCGAGTGGAGCGCTGACGCCCAACGAATGGACCTGGACCTTTCCCCGCTCATGCTGCCCGTGTGGGGTGGAGTCTGGTCCAGTCGCGACAACCGCGCACTCCCGTTGGAATACCAGGGGCTGCCAGGCATGCTCAACGATGCACTGCCGGATGGCTGGGGCTTGTATCTCATGGACAAGGCTCTGGCGCGGTTGGGCATCCGGCCAGAACTCATCACGCCCGCCACTCGCCTGGCCTACTTGGGCAATCGGGCGTGGGGTTCTCTGTCATTTTGGCCCGTGATCGAAGACGACCACGGTGAAGTCATGGCTCTCGACACACTGGGTAAGGAGATGGGGGCCACGATTGAAGGCCATCTGGAACACGTTTCCAATGAACTGCTGCGGGCCGGCAGTTCACCCCAGGGTGCACGTCCCAAGGTCATGGTGGACTGCGATGCCAGCTTTCAGGAGGCGCGTGTCACCACCGGGACACCGGCGTCTGGTCAACGGTCTTGGTTGATCAAGTTCGCGTCACGAGACGAACCCGAAGATGCGCCGCTGATGGAACAGAGCTACATGGACAGCGCCCGCAAGGCCGGTTTGTGGGTGATGGACAGTTTCCTGCTGGACCTCAATGGCAAGCCTGCCTTCGCCACGGAGCGTTTCGATCGCAGCCCCGCGGGCCGGGTGTTCTGCCACACCCTCGGTGGCCTGCTGCACTACTCCCATCGTGTGATCGGACTGGACTACGTCAACGTGGCGGAGGCGATGGATCGGTTACGCGTGCCCGAACCCGCCTATCGGCAGGCCTACACGCGCGCCGTGTTTAATGCCGCCATGAGCGTGCGGGATGACCATGCCAAGAACTTTGCCTTCGTGCTGGGGAAAGCCAACGCATGGAACATTTCCCCCGCTTACGACCTGACCTACATGCCCGGCCCAGGTGGATACCACACGATGACCTTTGCCGGAGGCAACAAGGTGGATCCAACGCAGGTTGATCTGCTGAACCTGGCCGCCCACTACAACGTCGATCACTCCGAGGCCAAACAGATCATCCAAGCGATGGTGGCCGTCGCCAGCCAAGTCGCCCCGATGGCTCGGGGACTGGGCGTCAGCGAGGACACGCTGGCGCCGATCGAACGACGTTTGAATGAAATCAGCAGGTCCATCGCCCCGTCGCTGGAACGCAGCCGAGGCCGTTAAAGGCGCAAGTGCCGGGCCAAACCGAGCACGAAGCATGCAGGACATGATGGCGCGACCTAGTGGCATCATCTCCTGCAAATAAAGGGGAGAAGGGCATGCACCTGATCGAGGCATGGATTGAACGACACCCGGTGCTGAGCAAGCTCGGCAGCGCCGTCATCGTCATGGGTGGCTGTATGGAGGCATGTATGCCTTCGTGAATTGGACAGTGAACCAAGCCAATGGCCTCGGCCACCGCCTCATACAGCACCAAATCGCACTTCTTCGTCTTCATATGGGCGACCACGGCAGCCACGTCGGCGCCAGCCAGCGCGGGTATGTCGTTCCTCAGATCGGTGACGGACGCCGCGTCTGCATTCAGGATCCAGCCGATTGCGTCTTCGATCATTTGCGCTTGAGATCGGCCGCCACTTCCGCTCGGCGTTTCCACGACACGTAGTTCAGGCTGTGCCGCACCATGTGCACGATGCAGCGCCGGATCAAGGCTTGACGTGCGGAGCGCGCGAAAGAGTTGATCATGGGGCGACCGCGCAAGCCCATCGAAGAGCTGGACAAAGCGCCGGCCGAAGCATAAAGATCCGCCGGAAGAACAGAGGGCCGGGCGCTTCGCGCCCGGCAGGCCATGGACATATGGACGATGCGCCTTCGGCGCACCGGGCGCTGACCGTGGACAACGCAGCGCTGCGCGCGGAGCGTTGCCCACCGCCGGCGCCCTTCGCCCACATGCCCACAACCTTCGGCCGGCAAGGAGCTGAAAAGAAGACCGGCTCATGCTTGTCGTGACCGAGGTGCTCGTTCATTTCCGCATTCAGCGCCCGCTCGACAAGCAGCTCGGTCAGCTGTTTGAGCAGACCGTTCTCGCCGATCAGGTCTTCAGGCTTCTTGTAGTTCGCCAACAGGCTGCTGAGCAGCTCGTCGGGTACCTCATGCTTGCGTGGGCTCATGGTGTCTCCGGGTCAAAGGGCAGTTTCCTGCCAGTGGCCCGTTTACACAAAATTTAGGACACGCTCTCTTCTGAGGCTTGCCGTAAGCCCCTTGAATCACCAAAGATAGGCATGTCCAAGCGCCGGCGCAGCGAGCCAGCTGAACTACGGTGGCGCCCGACAACAATACGGTGGCCGACCTGATGTCGGCCATCACTTGCAGCGAGCTCACCACGACCGGACTGCGCCCTCGATCCGCAGCCCCCAGTCAATGAAGTTTGACTTTTGGCGAGATGGACTTGCGAAGGAGATTCGCAATGACATCAATGCACGTTCGCCACCAACCATGGAGAGCCACGGTGTGCATTCGATACAGCGACACATACATCATGCGCGCAAGAATGCCATCCACAAAAATGCGCCCGCCGATCAGGCGCCCCATCAAGTTGCCGGTTGCACCCAAACGCCCCAGCGAAACCAACGAACCGAAGTCCTTGTAGCGAAAAATAGGCAACTCCGCACCCTGGCCACGGCGGAGTCGAAGATCCATTACTCGCACGAGGAAGGATGCCTGCTGGTGAGCCGCCTGAGCGCGGGGTGGGACCCAGGAGTCCGAGCCATGCCATGCACACTGCGCGCAATCACCTAGGGCAAAAATGGTGTCGTCGTTCTCGGCTTGAAGCGTTGGCGTGACCATCACCTGGCCGCGCTTGCCTATCGCTAAGCCGTCAAGCTTCGAAAGCAGAGGAAGGGCCTTGATGCCAGCTGCCCATACGATCAAATTAGCCTCGAAAAAATGGCCTTGCGCCGTATGCAGACCATCGGGGGCGACCTCGGTCACCTGCTCCTTGATCGCGATGTCGATGTCATAGCCCTTGAGTATTTGAGCCGCTGAATCAGAAACTCGCTTCGGCAAGGTAGACAGTATGCGATCGCCGGCCTCGACGACGGTTATGCCTATATCATGAACAGGGTCCAGCCGGTGCAACCCATAGACCGACAGCACGTGGGCTGTCTGCCGAAGCTCAGCGGCAAGCTCCACACCGGTGGCACCACCACCTACGATAGCGATCTTTACGGGCTTTTCTTTCTTCGTGCTGCCTGCATTATCCGCGCGTACGCATGCTGCCAAGAGGCTCTGTCGAAAACGCTCGGCTTCCTCAACGGTATCCAGGGCAAACGAGTATTTTTCGGCGCCTGCTACGCCAAAAAAATTCGTCGTACTTCCGAGAGCGATTATCAGTGTGTCGTATTCGATAGTTCGGGCGGGAAAAATTTCCTGTCCCTGATCGTTTACGACTTGTTCGACTGTGATTCGGCGCGCCATCCTGTCCAATCCGGACAG
>Ga0307375_10001210_pt1 | contig 28736 bp, 26 predicted proteins | sample TR1MG_FD_202531 | JGI IMG/M metagenome (GOLD analysis project Ga0307375, IMG submission 202531) | Soil microbial communities from Risofladan, Vaasa, Finland - TR-1 | ecosystem: Environmental > Terrestrial > Soil > Coastal area > Acid sulfate soil | place: Finland: Risofladan, Vaasa | collected...
CTGGTCACGCATGAAATTGCGCGCCTGGTAATTGCGCACGCCGAACCAGGGGCTGCCGCGATGCGGCGCGCGCGCCAGGTCGTCGATGCTGAACTCGTCGGGCTCGGATTTCATCAGCCAGTAGCGCGTTGACATTCCGAAATCGTTCGATTGCAATCTGCATACGCGTCCAGGTCGAAGCCTAATGGCCGCGGCGAGACCGATTGCCGCCGCGTGATTCCGACGGTACCGGCGGATATATGGCCGATAGGCGCTGGCATCGCATCGAGACCCGGTTCGTTTAGCATGAATTCAGTTGGGAGCGTGGAGCCTGATGCATGGATTATACGTTCCAAAGGCGCATCCGGCGCGGGTATTCGGGAACGAAAGGCCGCGTCTCAGCGGCTGGCGTAGCGCCATGTCCGCCGCCCGTCCGGAATGTGGCCTGGACTGTCTGGCGCGAGACGGGGTCGCCCGACCCCGCGGTCTGCGTGCTGTGTTACGCTTGCATGCGGCGACGGTGGTCGTCGTGCTTCCTTTCTGCGCTGGTAAAAATGACCGCAACGACGGCAGATAAATTCCGGGTCAATCTTGGCTGCGGCAACAAGCGCCTTGAAGGCTACATCGGTGTCGATCGATTTCCTTGCGAGGCAGCTGGCGTCCTGTGCGATGTCGCGCAGTCTCTCCCCTTCCGCGACAGCTCGGTGGACGAGTTCATGCTCGACAATCTGATCGAGCACATTCCAGACATTCCCGCCTTGATGGCGGAAGTCGTGCGCGCGGCGAGAAGCAGTGCAAGGGTCATCGTAATCACTCCCCATTTCACCTCTCTGTCTTCGTGGAAGGACCCGACTCATTTGCATCATCTTTCCTATTTCTCCTTTGATCACTTCGAGAAACTGTCGGCGCGCCATTATGTCGGCGGCGGTCTGAAGGTCGTACAGCGCAGCCTATCTTTTGGCGGTGGCCTGCTCGGGCTTGCGGGGCGCGCGCTCTTTGCGCTAAACCCGGAAGCCTTCGAAAAGAAGTACTGCTTCATATTCCGCGCCAGCACACTTCGGTTCGAATTGCAGGTAGTCAAGGCCTGAGAAAGATGTCCTCCCGTTTTCAGGTGCGCGCGCATATCGTCGTCCTGGCGCTGTGGCAATCACTTCTTAGTCTGGGGCGGCGCCACCCGCCCGTAAACGTGCACCGCATCCTGGTTACTCATCACCCGCAGATGCTCGGCGACACGCTGCTGCTGACGCCGCTGCTGGCTAAATTGCGCGCGCGTCATCCCGAAGCAGAAATCGTGTTGACGGCCTCGCCAGAAACTGCCTCCCTGTACCAGAAGCGGCCCTACGGCGTGAAAGCGGTAGCTTACGATCCGCGCAACCGTTGCAGCCTCAGAGCTTTGCTGCAGTTGCGCGGATTCGATCTCGCGGTAGTTCCCGGGGACAATCGCTACAGCTGGCTTGCGCGGGCACTGCGTGCGCGTTGGGTAGTGGGCTTCGCTGGCGACCGCCCCGCAAGCAAGAACTGGCTTGTGGATCAGCTGACACCTTACCCGGACGAACCCGGCATGTGGGGCGACCTCGCAGCCGGTCTCATCGAGGGCGCGCCGGTGGCATCCTACGAGCCGGAAGATTGGCCGGCGCCAGAATGCCGCCCTTTCGATCTACCGTCGCAGCCCTATTGCGTCCTGCACGTAGGGGCCAGCACGGTACTGAAGCAGTGGACTTCGGAAAAGTGGCGTGCCTTGGCCGAAACCCTGACCCGGCGCGGATATCGGGTCGTATGGAGCGGCGGCCCGGGCGAACAGAGTGTAGTCGACAAAATCGATCCGGAGCAGCGAAATCTTTCGTTTGCCGGCCGGCTGGACCTGGCGCAGCTGTGGCACCTGATTGCCCACGCCAGTTTGCTGGTGTGCCCAGACACGGGCGCGGCGCACCTTGGCCGTATCGTCGGTATCCCTACGGTGACCTTGTTTGGTCCTGGTTCGCCGGTGTTATGCGGGGCAGGAAAATTCTGGAGAAACAGCCCCTACCGTGCCGTCACGATTGATGATTTTCCCTGCCGTGATCAGCGCGTGTTCTTCAGGCGCCCAATCGCCTGGGTGAGGCGCTGCGGCCGCAGCGAACGTACATGCGTCGCATTGGGCGCATGCATGGACGCCATCCCGGCGAGTGCAGTAGATCGGGCTATCGAGGAACTGGGAATAGGCGGCTGAGAAGTGCGCTGTCAGCCCAGCCCGTATTCGCCGGGTATTTTGGGTGGCTGACGCGGAGAGGCTGGAGGGGCGCCGGAAACAAAAATCGCAGGCCCCTATGGTCTGCGATCGATGGTGCATTGGATTCCCCGCAAATGCCGTCAGGCCCGCATCCTCTGAACCTGCAGTCCAGAGTGGTCGCATCCCGGCCGCCGTAGGTACATCCGCATTCGCACGAGGCGAAGGGATGCGCACAAAAGCGGCGCTATGGTCCGCAACCTCAGCACATATATTGGTTCAAGGAATATATGGCCTAAACGAGCATCGCAGGGAAACTCTTCGCGGTCTAGCCCGCTTGGGCGTGATCTAGAACAGGGAATCCTGCTGCGATAACGCCTGATCAAGCTTCGACTGCACTAAATTCATTCTACGCTTTAATTCAGCCATGTCAAAGCCGCTGCCGATCTTGATCGAGAGCAGTTCGTTGGCGATATTGAGCGCGGCCATGACCGCAACGCGCTCGGTGCCGGCGGCCTTGGTCGCCGCCTTGATTTCGGTCATTTTCTTGTCGACATAAGCGACTGCGGCGAGCAGCGCCTCGCGTTCGTCGTCGGCGCAGGTCACCCTGTAGTTGCGCCCCATGATGCTTACATCCAGGGTCTTGGGCTTGGTGCTCATTCCGGGATTTGATGCAACAGCGCCTCGAGGCGGGTCTTCGCGCCGTCGACCTTGCCTTCCAGAAGCTTGACCTCGTTCTGCGCCGATACCAATTGCAGCCTCAATTCCCTGTTTTCGCTCTTCAGGCGCTGGCACAGTTGCAGGAACTGGTCGATCTTGCCGTCGAGGGTGTCGAATTCCGCGTCCATCGCCACACTATAATTTCAAAAATCGTGACAAGTCAAGTAATAACAGGCAACTCTAAAAGTTCTTTCCATGATGAATAAAGCCGCCTAATTTCGCTGACTCAACTCAGAATTGTCCGGATTCTCAATCTCCCGACTTAGCCTGCGCGGCGGGAGCGGCCGGTTCAGCCCGTTGGTCGGGTAATGTTCGCGCGCGCCGTGCGGCTTCGTCCGCGGACAGGCGAATTCCACCTGTTCGCCGATGGGTCCCGAAAGCGTGTAACATGGCGCCACTCGTTCAAGGTGTCCGCCTGCGCTTCCCGCAGGCGGGTGAAACGGGAAACAGGTACGGCGCGCGGTTGCGCCCAAGCCTGTGCTGCCCCCGCAACGGTATGTGAGCGCGGGTCTGTCAAGACGCCACTGCAAGCAAATGCTTGCGGGAAGGCGACAGACTCGATCCCACGAGCCCGGAGACCGGCCTTGTGCGACAGGTGGAAACACTGCGGGGAAGCAGTGCGCCGGTCTTGCCTCTGATCCTCCCCGCGTTTCCTTGATTGTTTCAGTTGTGTCGCCCGCGGGGTCGCGGGCCGATCGAGGGAGAAATTCATGCAAAATAAACTGCGCTGCGCCGCGCTGGCCATCGCTATTGCCGCAGCATCGTCTGTCCAAGCCTCCAGCGAGGACGCAGTCGTCGTCACCGCAACGCGCATACCCGAGCGCGCGAGCGTTTTGACGAGCGACGTCAGCGTCATCACCCGCGAACAAATCGAGCGCGCGCCTCAGGCCAGCCTGGCCGGCTTGCTGCAGGCCCAGCCCGGGCTGCAGGTCACGACCAACGGCGGTATCGGCACCCCTTCTTCCGTCAGCATACGCGGCGGCAGTTCGCAGCAGACGCTGGTGCTGATCGACGGCGAGCGCCTGTCCTCGTCGACCGTGGGAACGACGGCGCTCGAAAACATTCCGCTCAACCAGATCGAACGCATAGAAATTCTGCGCGGGCCAGCGAGCTCGCTCTACGGTGCCGACGCTGTCGCCGGGGTGATCCAGATTTTCACGCGCAAGGGCGAAGGTGCGCCGCACGTTTCCTTGGAAGCGGGTGCAGGCAGCTATCGCACCACCGTCGGTTCATTCGATTACGGCGGCAGGACCGGGAATACAAGCTTCAACGTCAACCTGGGCTATACCGACAGCGGCAGCTTTTCCGCGACCAAGCCCGGCACCTACGGCTACAATCCCGATCGCGATCCTTACCGCAATCGCAACCTGTCGGCGCAGATCACCCAGCGTCTCGATGCTGACAATAGGCTGGGCGCGCGTCTGTTTTATTCCGACGGAAGGACGCACTTCGACGCCGCGAACTGCGATCCCACCTACACTGTTTGCACCGACAATTTCGACAACTATCAAAAGCAGACGCTGAATTCGGCGTCGGTCTACTCGCGCAACCGCTTCACGCCGCGCTGGACCAGCGAATTGCGCTTCGGCCGCAGCGAGGACAATCTCACCAGCTACTATTTGGATCCGGTCGCGGGAAGCGTCAGCGGCCAGGGCTATCGCACCACCCAGGACCAGTACATGTGGCAGAACGATATTGCGCTGAGCAGCGGAAAACTGATGCTTGCGGCCGAGCGGCGCGTGGAGATGGTGGACTCGAACGCCGTGGCCTATACCGTCGGCGAAAGAACCACCAATGCCCTCGTCGGCGGCTATCAGCTTTGGCTGGGTCCCCACACGCTGCAGTTGAGCGCGCGCCGCGACGACAATTCGCAGTTCGGCAGCCATAACACCGGTTCGCTGGGCTACGGCTACCAGTTCAACCCCGCTTGGCGCGCCACGGCCTCCGTCGGTACCGCCTTTCGCGCGCCGACGTTCAACGATTTGTACTGGCCGGTCGATTATTCGAGCTTCTACGTCGGCAATCCGAAGCTGCGTCCGGAACGGGCGCGCAATCGCGACGTGGGCCTGGTCTACGAGACCGCGGCGCAACGCTTCAGCCTGACCGCCTATGACAACCGCGTAAGCAATCTGATCACCTTCGGCAACGCACTGGCGCCGGCCTTCTTCGTCACCACCGTCAACGTCGGCAGCGCCATCCTCAAGGGGGCGACCGCCAGTTACGACGGACACTTCGGCAACTGGAAGCTGCGCGCCAGCTACGACGTGCTGAGCGCGAAAGACGCCGACAGCGGCAAGCATCTGATCCGCCGCGCCAAGGATAGCGGCAGCGTCGAACTGCGTTACGGCGCAGGCCGCTGGGACAGCGGCGCGCAGCTCGTCGCCTCCGGCCCGCGCTGGGTCGACGCGGCCAATACCCAGCAGACCGGAGGCTTCGGATTGCTGAACGTCGACACGAGGTATGTTCTGGCCCGGTACTGGTCGCTGATCGCGCGCGTCAACAACCTGTTCGACAAGAAGTACGAGTTGGTACAAGGTTTCAATACGCCCGGCGCCAGCCTGTTCGTCGGCGTCCGCTACGAGGCAAAGTAGACGCTGAAATGACAGCGCGCAGCCGCACATTCCTGGTATTCCTGCTGTTGGCCGCGGCAGCCGCGATGAGCCTGTTTGCGGCGCTCGCGTTGGGTAGCGTACGCGTGGGAGGGCGCGAGATCATCGACGCGCTTGCCGGAGGCAGCGGTATGCAGCAAGACATCGTGCGCCTGTTGCGGTTGCCGCGGGCGCTCGCCGCGTTCGCCGTCGGAGGCCTGCTCGCGCTCGCCGGGGCGCTGATGCAGGTGCTGTTGCGCAATCCACTGGCAGATCCCTATGTGCTGGGCCTGTCGGGCGGGGCAGCGGTCGGCGCACTCGGCGCCATGCTGGCCGGCTTGGGCGCGCTGGCCGTGAACCTGGGCGCCAGCGCAGGCGCGCTGCTTGCCGTTGCGCTGGTGTTCGCATTGGCGCGGCGCGATTTCGCACATCAGCAAATGTCCGGTGCGCTGGAGGCTTCGCCGCGCCTGCTGCTGATCGGCGTGATCATGGCCGCAGGATGGGGTGCGCTGATCACGCTGATACTCACCCTGGCGCCCGCGGCCAGGTTGCGCGGGATGCTGTTCTGGCTCATGGGTGACCTCAACGGCGTGGATTCCTGGGCGCCGGCGATGCTCGCGCTGGCGCTCGCGCTGGCCCTGACCTATCCGGTGGCGCGCGAGCTCAATGTCCTGCTGCGCGGCGAGGTCCTGGCGCATGCGCTCGGCGTGCGCGTGGCGCCGCTGCGCCGCAGGCTTTACCTGGTTGCCTCAGTGGCGACGGCGCTCGCCGTGACTACCGCCGGCGCGATCGGTTTTGTCGGGCTGGTGGTGCCGCACGCGCTGCGCCTCGCGCTGGGCAACGATCAGCGCATGCTGCTTCCGGCAAGCGCGCTCGCCGGCGGTACGCTGCTGCTGCTGGCGGACACCGCGGCGCGCAGCCTACTCGCGCCGCAGCAGTTGCCGGTGGGGGTGATCACCGCGCTCGTCGGCGTGCCCGCGTTCATGTACCTGCTGACACGCAGGCCGGAGAGGGCGTGAGCAAAGCGACGACGCAAACACTGAACTGTCACCCAGGGACGGGAGGCGGCGGCATCAACGCGCCGCTGCTCGAAGCGCAAGATCTGTCGCTGCAGATGGGTGGGCGCACTCTGGTCCGCGGCTTGAGCTTTCGCCTCAAGGCCGGCGAAGTGTGGTGCTTGCTCGGCCCCAACGGTTCGGGGAAATCCACCTTTTTGCATACCGCGGTCGGACTGCGCGCGCCCCAGGGCGGCGCGCTGCGCCTGGCCGGCAGGGCACTGGCCGACTGGCCGGCGGCCGATGCGGCGCGGCAGCGCGGCTTTCTGCCGCAGAACTTTCATGATGCCTTCAGCGCGAGCGCACTGGAAACCGTGATGCTCGGACGCCACCCCTATCTTTCGCGCTGGCAATGGGAAGGTGAGGCCGAGCGCGAGCTCGCGCTGGCGGCATTGCGGGCGGTGGACCTCGCCGGTTTCGAGCAGCGCGACGTGCTCACGCTTTCCGGCGGCGAACGCCAGCGCGTCGCATTGGCAGCGCTGTTTGCCCAGGATGCGCCCTTGCTGCTTCTGGACGAACCGGTGTCGCACCTGGATCTGCATCACCAGGTGCTGGTGCTGGGGCATCTGGTCGAGCTGGCCCGCTCTCGCGCCAAGGGCGTGCTGTTCACAGTCCACGACCTGGATCTGGCGGCGCGTTTCGCCAGCCATGCTCTCCTGCTTACGCCGCAGGCGACGGTACTGCATGGTCCGATCGGCACGGTGCTGACCGAGGCTGCGCTGCAGGACGCGTTCGCGCACAGGGTGACGCGCGTGCAGGCGGCTGGGCGCACCTTGTTCGTGCCCGACTGACATGGGCGCAGGAGGGAGGGGAGTGTGGGCGAGTCGGGGCTGCAAGTGCTTCCTGGCCGCCGTGTTGGCGTTCGCCGGCGCCACGGCCGCCGCCGCTGAGGTCCGTCTGATAGACGATGCCGGTCGCGCCGTCAGCCTCAAGCAGCCGGCGCGGCGCATCATCAGCCTGGCGCCGCACCTGACCGAGTTGCTGTTCGCGGCCGGTGCCGGCAGCCGGGTCGTCGGCACAGCTGAATACAGCGATTATCCGCCGGCGGCGCGAAGCATCCCGCGCGTCGGCGACAGCACGGAGCTCGACCTGGAGCGCATTCTCGCCCTCAAGCCCGACCTCATTTTGGTGTGGCGGGACGGCAACGCACAGCGCCAACTGGAGAAACTGCTGAAGCTCGGCATCCCCGTGTTCTACAACGAGCCGCGCCGGCTCCCCGATATCGCGCGTGCGATCGAGCAGTTCGGGCGCCTCGCCGGCACCGAGGCTGTGGCGCAGCCGGCGGCGCGGGCGTTCCTCGCGCGCCTGGCTGAATTGCGCCGGCGCTACGCCGGCCGCGCGCCGGTGCGCGTGTTCTACCAGATCTGGGACAAGCCGCTGATGACGATCAACGGCGAACATCTCATCAGCCATGTGATCCGGCTGTGCGGCGGGCAAAACGTGTTTGCCGCGCTGAAGCCTCTGACGCCGGAAGTCTCGACCGAGGCGGTGCTCGCAGCCGACCCGGAAGTCATCGCCGGCGTGAAAGCCGAACCCGGCCAGCCGGGAAACCTGGAGCAATGGAAACGTTGGCCGCGTGTGCTGGCAGTCGCGCGCGACAATCTGTTCGCGATCGATCCCGATCTTATCAGCCGCAATACGCCGCGCATTCTGCAGGGCGCAGCGCAGTTGTGCGCAGACCTGGCGGCCGCGCGCGCCCGCCGCGGCCGCTAAACGCCCCAGCCGCGGGCATTCCCTGCGCAGCCATTCACCGCTGCGGGGTTCTCTGCTATGGTGCGTGCATGCTGAAGGATCCGATCGATTTGCAGAAGGTGCGCCGCGTGCTGGTGACCAAGCTGCGTCACCACGGCGACGTGCTGCTCGCCTCGCCGGTGTTCTCCGTGCTGAAAGCGCACGCGCCGCACGTGGAGATCGACGCGCTGGTCTACACCGATACGGCGCCCATGTTGTCCGGCAACCCTGCGGTATCCCAGGTGTTCGGCGTGGACCGCAGCTGGAAGGCGCTCGGCTGGCTCGATCAGGCGGGTGCTGAATGGGGCTTGCTGCAGCAACTGCGCAGCCGGGAATACGATCTGCTGATTCATCTGACCGAGCATCCGCGTGGCGCTTGGCTGGCGCGACTGCTGGGCCCGCGCTACCGCGTCGCCGCCGGCTATAACCAGGCACGCGGCTGGTGGAAAAAAAGCTTCAGCCATCTTTATCCCCTGGCCAGGAACGGCCGGCGCCATGTAGTGGAGCAAAACCTGGACGCGCTGCGGCGCATCGGTGTGCAACCGGGAGAACACGAGCGCGGCCTGAGTTTCGTACCTGAAGAGGAGGCAGAAAGCGAGGTGCAGCGCATGCTGGGAGAACTGGGGCTGGCGCCTGGAGGGTATGTGCACGTGCATCCGGCCTCGCGCTGGCAATTCAAGTGCTGGCCGGCCGATAAGACGGCCGAGTTGATCGACAAACTGCAGGGACTGGGGGAGCGGGTGGTGGTCAGTTCGGCGCCTGATGCGGACGAGCTCGATCTCGTTGCGCGCATCCGCGCGCTGACGACGACGCCGTTCGCCGACCTCTCCGGCAAGCTCACGCTGAAGCAGCTCGGTGCGCTCGCGCGCAATGCCAGTCTTTTCATCGGCGTGGATTCGGCGCCCATGCATATCGCCAGCGCCGTACACACGCCGGTGGTGGCCTTGTTCGGTCCCAGCGGCGAGTTCAACTGGGGCCCCTGGCAGGTGCCGCACCGGGTGGTCGCATCCGACCATAGCTGCCGCCCCTGCGGCAACGATGGCTGCGGCGGCGGCAAACTGAGCGAATGCCTCACGACCCTGCCCGTATCCGCGGTGCTGCAGGCGGTGCAGGCACTTCAGCCGCGCTGATGCTTTCGCGCGCGTGCCGGTACCTGCGGCCGCGACCCGCGCGCAGGCGGGGAGCAGGGGCACGATGAAAATCGCCTTGGTGCGCCAGCGCTACAACCCCTACGGCGGCGCCGAGCGCTTTGTTGAGCGCGCCATGACTGCGCTTGCCGCGCAGAACGTGGAGCTAGCGCTGCTCGCGCGCGAATGGTCGCGCGAGGCCGGGCCGGATGCATCGGCGGCGGGCGAGCGCCTGCGGCTGATCCGCTGCGCCCCGTTCTATATCGGCCGCGTGTGGCGCGACTGGAGTTTCGCGCGCGCCGTTTGCGCCGCGGTGAAGGCGCACAGCTTCGATCTGGTTCAGTCGCACGAGCGCATCGCCTGCTGCGACGTCTACCGCGCCGGCGACGGCGTGCATCGCCAGTGGCTCGCCAACCGCAAGCGTGGCGCCGGCGTCTGGGAGCGCATCGGCCTCACGCTCAATCCCTACCACCGGTACACGCTGGCAGCGGAAAGGCGCCTGTTCCAAAGCCCGCGCTTGCGCGCGGTGATTTGCAACTCGAACATGGTGAAGGAGGAAGTGCGCCGGCATTTCGGGCTGGACGAGGCCAGGCTGCGCGTGATCTACAGCGGCGTCGATCTGGCCGCGTTCCATCCGCGCCTGCGCGAGACTTGGCGCGTGCGCAAGCGTGCCGAACTCGGTATTGCCGAAGCAAGCATGGTGTTCCTGTTCGTCGGCTCGGGCTTCAGGCGCAAAGGTTTGCCGCAGTTGTTGCGCGCCCTGTCCGGCGCGCGCGACGCCCACCTGGTGGTGGTAGGCGCAGACAAGGAACTGCCGCGCCTGCGGCGGGCAGCGGAACAGGCCAAACTCGCCGGCAGAGTACACTTCACCGGCGGGCAGGAAGACGTCGGACCCTGGTACGGCATGGCCGATTGCTTCGTCCTGCCCACGCTCTACGATCCTTTCCCCAATGCCGCGCTGGAGGCCATGGCCTGCGGTCTGCCGCTTATCACCAGCCTGCAGTGCGGGGCGGCCGAGTTCGTCGAAAGCGGTGTCGAGGGCTACCTTTGCCGCGATCCGCTCGACGTGGTCGAACTCGCCCGCTGTCTGAATCTGGCGGCCGCGCCGGGGCAGGCGCAGCGCATGGGCGCGGCCGCGCGGCGCAGGGTCGAACCTTACGGCCTCGAGGCCATGGCGCAACAATTGACGCGGCTTTATTCCGAACTGCTGCAGTCGAAGGCGCAATAGCGAACCGCGCTCTGCGAGCAGGTGCGAACACCCGCTGGCGGCGCCTATCACTCGGATATAATTACCAATTCTCTTCCTCCTAATGCAGTCCCGATGATTGCCGTCCCGGAAACCAAGAGCCAGGTCCTTTATGCGCGACTGCTGCGCTATGTCGCGCCCTACTGGCGCATGTTCGCGCTGTCGATCCTTGCGATGGCATTGGTGGCGGCGACCGAGCCCCTGCTCCCGGCGCTGATGAAGCCGCTGCTGGACGGCAGCTTCGTCAGCAAGGATCCCACCACGATTCGCTATATTCCGTTCGCCCTGGTCGGATTGTTCCTGGTGCGCGGCGTTTTCGGGTTTGTCAGCGACTACGCTCTCAGCTGGGTATCCAACCGCGTGGTGTTCGATCTGCGCGCGGAAATGTTCGGCCGCATGGTCAATCTGCCCACGCGCTATTACGACGACGCCTCCTCGGGCGCACTGATTTCCAAGCTTTCCTACGACGTGACCGGCGTCATGGGGGCCGCAACCAGCGTGCTGACGGTGATGGTGCGCGACAGCCTCACCGTGGCCGGACTGCTGGCCTGGATGTTCTATCTCGATTGGAAGCTTTCGCTGATTACGTTGGTGATAGGACCTGTCATCGCCGTGGTCATCCGCTCGTTCAGCAACCGGTTGCGCCAGGTGAGCCGTGAGGCGCAGCGCGCGATGGGTGACATTACCCATGTGCTGGACGAGGCGATCGGGTGCCACAAGGTGGTGAAGGTATTCGGCGGTCAGGAATACGAGCAGCGCCACTTCGGCGAAGCGATCAAGCGCATGCGCAATTACGCCATGCGCCACACCATTGCGGCCGGGGCCTCGGTGCCGCTGGTGCAGGTGTGCGCCGCCATCGCCGTCGCGGTCATCGTCTACTATTCCACGCGGCCAAGCGGCACGAACGGCGTGACAGTGGGCAGCTTCGTATCGTTCATGACCGCCACCCTGATGCTGCTCTCGCCGCTAAAGCGCCTGACCGGGGTCAACGCCGGGCTGCAGCGCGGCCTGGCGGCGGCCGAAAGCGTGTTCGCGGTCGTCGACGAAAAACCCGAGGAAGACAACGGCACGCAAACTCTGGACCGGGCGCAAGGTCGGATCGTGTTCGATCATCTGTGTTTTTCTTATCCCAACGCCAGCCGGCCGGCCCTGGACGACATCAATCTGGAGATCGCGGCAGGGGAAACCGTGGCCCTGGTCGGCGGCTCCGGCGGCGGCAAGACGACGCTCGCCAATCTGATCCCGCGCTTTTATCAGCCCAGTGCCGGACGCATCCTGCTCGACGGCATCGACACGCAGACGCTGACGCTTGCGAGCCTGCGGGCCAATCTCGCCCTGGTCAGCCAGGACGTGGTGCTGTTCAACGATACGGTAGCGGCCAACATCGCCTACGGCCCCTTGGCGGGCGCCAGCGAGGCCGCAATCGCCGCCGCCGCCGAGGCCGCGCATGCAATGGAATTCATCGGCGAAATGCCGCAGGGCCTGCAGACGATGATAGGCGAGAACGGCGTGCGCCTCTCGGGCGGGCAGCGCCAGCGCCTGGCGATCGCGCGCGCGCTGCTGAAGAATGCACCGGTGCTGATCCTGGACGAGGCCACCTCGGCTCTGGACACCGAGTCCGAGCGGGTGGTGCAGGCGGCGCTGGACACCCTGATGCGAGGCCGCACCACGCTGATCATCGCCCATCGTCTGTCCACCATCGAGACGGCGGACCGCATCGTGGTGCTGCAACACGGGAGGATCGCCGAAATCGGTTCGCATGCCGAACTGCTGGCGCGCGACGGAGTCTATGCGTATCTGTATAGAATCCAGTTCGCCGCTGAAGGTGATGCGTCCGAGCAGCAGCAGAACCGGGTACGCGCCCGCGCCAAGCTTTCCCCGATTATTTGAGGCAGTCGCGGCGCAATGCGGCGTAAGCGCGCGCCACGGCATCCACCGATATGTCTTTCACCTCCATGCTGGGCATCTGCAGCAGTTCGTAGTCCGATCCCCAGGGATGCCACCGCTCCGCGGTGGACTGTCCGAACAGGCAGACTATGGATTTGCCCAGCCCGGCTGCCACATGCATCGCGCCGCCGTCTCCGCAAATCACCGCGTCGCACGCAGACAAGGCGGCAATCAGATCTTCCAGGTGCTGCGTCGGTAGCGCCACGATCGGAACTCCCGCCGCCAGCTCCTGCACGCGCGCGGCCTTCTCGTCGTCCCCCGGGTGTTGCGCGTTATCCGCGCTTCCTGGCGCCCACAGCAGCAGGAATGCGGTATCTCGCGCCGCCAGGCGCCGTGCCAGTTCGGCGAACGACTCGGCCGGCCAGCGCTGCGAGGGTTTGCGTGCGCTAATGTGCAGGCCGATCAGCCGCGATGGCCGCCGCGGCAAGGCGCGGGCGATTAGGGCGTCGATTCGCGCCCGTTCGTCCGAGCCCGGCACCACGCGCGGCGCTGGGGTCTCGTAGTGCAGGCCCATGCGCGAGAGCAGATGACAGCTTTGCTCCACCTCGTGCGGGCCTGCTGTGACGTCCTCGTTGCCGCGCACGAGTAGCCGGCTGCCGCCGGTCCAGCGTGCGAAGCGCAGCGAGCTCGCCTGCGCGCCGCCGGGCAGCAGCACCCAGTCGAAGCGTTCGCGGCGCAGGGCGAGTATGGTCTGTATCCGCTGAAAATAGATGCGGAGCGCCGACTCGCCCGCCGCGCGGTGCTTGATCTTGGTGTAGGAGCGGAGTGCGTCGATGTCGGGATTGCCGGCGAGTACGGCGGCGTTGTAACGTGTGGCCAGGACGACGATGCGCGCCGCCGGCAGCTGCACGCGCAGGGCGCGCAGGAGCGGCGTCGTGCATACCAGGTCGCCGATGTTGTCGCGGCGGATGACCAGTATCTTCTGCGCGGCGGATGGGTTCATCGTGCCTGCGAGCCTAATTTAGACGGTCCAGCCGATCTGCTCGAAATGATAGCTGTTGCTCAGGTTGACGCCGTCGAATGCCCCGACTTCGACAAAGAAGCCGTCTCGTTTGTGTCCGAAGTAGTCATCCAACCATCGATCCTCGCCATTCTGGGCGCGGAACGTATCGTTTAGCGACTGCTGCACGGGATGTTTCCTTTCGAAGAGTTGCTCATTAGCTTTCGGCCGCATCGCAAAGGGTCATGGACATCGCGCTCAAATTCCTGAAATTAGCTTGCCCGATTACTTCGCCAGGCTTGTGCGGCACTGATCAGATGCTCGGCGCGTTTCTCATAAGTGTGATCCCGTATTACCCTGGCATGAGCGGCCTCGGCAATGCGGCGGGATTCCTCGAAGCGGGCAAGCCAATGCTGGATTTTTGCCACACAGTCCTCCAGGTCGGTGAAACCCGCCCACTCGATCGCGAGGTCGAAGTCGTCGGCGGCGTGGCGGCGCTCGTCTGTGAGCAGAAAGCCGCCGCGGGCGGGCACGCCGTAGCAGCGTTCCGGCAAGCCCCAGCTCAGCGTGCCGCCGTGGTCGCAGGACGAGCGATAGGATAGGTTGATGCGCGAGCGCTGGATTACGCTTATCTGTTCGGCTTCGCTGATTCCGGAAGAGTGCCTGATGTAATGGCGGATGCACAGGGCATCCAGGCGTGGCCTCAATTCCGCGAAAAAGCGCGCGCGTTCGGCGTGCTCCTTGTAGCGCTCGCCGTCCATGTTGCCGAGGAAGGACACATCGTATTCATAGAAGGCGGGATCGCGCATCTCTTCCAGGGTGTGGCCGTGCAGATTGAAGTTGCGGACCCAGACGGCGTTCGCGTTGTATATCTTCAGAGGCGCGAAATTCCAGGTCGGTTGCAGGGTATGGCTGGCGTAGATGTCGAGCGGGCGCAGCAGCCGGAACAAGGCAAGTCGGCGCCAGCGTATGCCCATGTGCCAGGGAGCGTCGCGATCCAGGCCCATCAGCGGCACGCCGGCTTGTTTCAGGCGGCGCTTGAGCGCGAGCGTGGACCAGGGGTTGCGGATCGCTTCGTACAGATTGACCACGCAGGCCTCACATTGTGCCAGCAGGTCCGGGGCCGGAGCCCAGGTGTTTTCCACCACGCGGCAGCCGATCTGTTCGAACGCCTCCTTCAGCGGCGGGAAGCCCTTGCGGTAGTTGAGTATGACGGTGTCGCGCGGCACGGACAGGCTCAACTGCGGGTGCGCACGGCGCCGCTCATGCCATCCAGCTCTTCAGCCAGGAGCGCGCGACGCGGCGGCGCTGCGCGGTCAAGGTGGCATGGTTCCAGAGCAAGCCGTAGACGCCGTCGCGGCGCAACTGCCGGTAAAGGCGGCGGCGCAGCCCGGGCGAACTCACTTGGCGCAGCTTGTGGAAAATGGACAGCGCGCCGTCCACCAGTTGCCAGCGCAGCAGCTGCTGCAGTTCCGGGTCTTCGCCCAACGGTGCGGCCAGTTCGGTCATCCCGCGGGCGATATACGCGAAACTGGCGATCTCCGCTTCCAGATGTTTGTCCCTGGCGTCCGGCGCCGGCCGTCGGTGGCGCTGACGATAGAAATAACCTGGGGTGGGGTCGTAGGCCACCCGCTGCGCTTCCAGAAACACGCGCGTCGTCCACAGCACGTCTTCGTGGATCAGGCGCGGCACGAAACGCAAGCCCAGGCGTTCGATGAAGTCGCGCCGGTACAGATGCATCCATACCATGTGCAGCAAGGTCTTCTCCGCCAGGCGGCGGCGCAGCACCTCGCGGCCCGGCATGACGTCGGTGGAAAGTTCGTCGAGATAGATCGGGCGGTCTTGGCGGCGGCCTTCGAAGTGGTACATCGCATTGCCGTGCGCCATCTCCAGATCTTTCGTGCGTACCAGCTCGAGCAGGCGGCGATAGTAGCCGGGCTCGATCCAGTCGTCCGAATCGACGAAAGCCACATACTCTCCGCCGATATGGGCTAGCCCGGTGTTGCGGGCGGCTGACAGGCCGCCGTTGTCCTGGCGGATCACGCGCATTTGCGCATGCCGGTCTGCGTAGCGGGCGAGGATGGCCGGGCAGCTGTCGGTCGACCCGTCGTCGACCAGCACGATTTCCATGCTGTCCAGGTTCTGCGCTGCTAGGCTCGCCAGGCAGCGCTCGAGAAACGGCGCCACGTTGTACACCGGCACTACCAGGCTCAGCAGCGGGTTCAAGCTGTTTCCTTAAAGAGGTACAAAACGTTCTTGCGTAGGTTGCCCAGGTCCAAGGCAAAGCCGGCGGCGAACAGCCAGCCCAGCATTTCCGAAATGCGGGCGTAGCCGAGCACATGAGGATGGACCTCGATCACGATCTTGCGGATCGGATCCAGCCGCGCGCGGCGCAGAAACTCATATTCGCCGCCCTCGATGTCGAGGACCATGAAGCTGGGCTGGATGCGCTGGATTTCCTGGTTGAGGTCGATCTGCCTGACCCGGATGCGGGTGGCGTCCTCGGACCCCTGGATCAGCGACGAGGCCCAGTAATCCTTTGCCAGCCAGAAGTCGCGTTCGCCTTCGCCCTCGCCTAAAAGCACGTTGCTGACCGTCGGCGCCACCTGATTGAGCTCATGTACATGCTTGATGACCTCCATCAACTGCGGGTTGGCCTCGTAGGCAAATACGCGCTCGCTGCCGACAGCTTTCGCGCTGAGAGCGGAGAGGAAGCCGATGCCGGCGCCGACTTCCATGACCACGTCATCGGCGGCGATCTTCTTTTTAACCAACTCGGCTTCCTTGGACTCGTACACGCCGAAGAAAATGTCCTTGAGGATCGGCGGCGTGACCGCGGGATGTTTCATCGGCAGGCGCACGCCGAAGTTGGTCGAATACTCGGCCTTGGGGAAATGCCAGAGGACGCGCTTGAGGCGTTTTTCAGTTTTTCCGCCGGGTCTGATCAAGGCTTGCTCGCTTCAGTCGTTCGACAATGGGTGTGCGGCCAGCCAGATCAGCAGCACCACGAAGGTATAGGCGAGGCGCCGGGAAGCCTTGCCCTGCTTCGCATCCTGCCACAGTCGGTGTACGGCCGCGGCATTCAGGAACGGCGCCAGCTCCTCGCAGCGGGCGATGTAATGCTCGCAGGCGGCGTTCCATTGTCCGTTGAAATAGTGCTGCAAGGGCACCGAAAAGCCGTGTTTCGGCCGCTTCCATACGGCTTCCGGCAGATGCCGCCGGGCCAGGGCGCGCAGCAGCGCCTTGCCGCCGTCTACATCGTAATACACACCGGCCGGCCAGTCCAGAACCAGGTCCAGCACCGGGTTGCCGAGCAGCGGCACGCGCACTTCCAGGCTGTGGTTCATGCTCGCCCGGTCGGTCTTGACCAGGCAGTCCTCGGACAGATAGGTCCACAGGTCGGCGCGCATCAGGCTGGCGGTGTCCATGCCGCGTCCGTAACCCAGGGTCAACTCGCGCCACAGCGCCAGGGTGTCTTGCGGTCGGCAGGCGGTGAGGGCGGCCGGGCTGAGATAGCGCCCCAGATCCTTGCGCGAGCGCGTGAACGGGCCCAGCTCGACCTGCCGGTAGAGCATCATTTCGCGTCCAGCCAGGCCGCGGCGCAGCAAGGCCCCGGGCAGCCAGCCCGCGCGCGCGCCGCTGCGCAGCAGGCGGCGGGCTGGGCTGTCGGGAAAGCGGTCTTCGGTCTCCGAAAAACGCGGGTAGCCGGCAAACAGCTCGTCGCCACCGTCGCCGCTGATAGCCACTGTGACCGCTTCGCGGGTGAAACGCGACAACTCGTGGGTCGCCACATAAGCCGGATCGGCCAGAGGCTGGTCGAGTGCGGCGATGGCGGCTTCGAAGGCGGCGGCATCGATCGCCGGCGCGTCGATTACCGTGTGCTCGGTGGCGTAGTGGTTGGCGACTGCATGCGCGGCTGGGGTCTCATCGAAGCCCGCTTGTGGAAAACGGATGTTGAAGGTTTTCAACGGCCGCCCACCCGCTTCCGCCATGTAGTGCACCATCAGGCTGGAGTCGATGCCGCCGGAGAGGAAGGCCCCGAGTGGCACGTCGGCCACCATTTGGCAGCGCACGCTCTCGCGCAGCGCGGCATCCACCGCTTCCAGCGCATCGGAAAAGGGCGGCGCGGCTGCCAGTAGCGGCGCGTCCTCAGCCGGGCACCCTCTTGTTCGAACAGCAGCAGACTGGCGGGCGGCAATTGGCGTACATCGCGCAGGATAGAGTGTGGCGACTGCAGCGCCTGGCAGGCAAGGTAGTCGCGTAAGGCTTCATGGTCCAGCCGGCGCTGGAATCCGGGCAGCACGAAGAAGGGCGCCAGCGTGGAGGCGAAGACCATCCCGCCGTCCAAGGCGGCGTAGAACAGCGGCTTCACCCCGACGCGGTCGCGCATCAGCAGCAGATGCTTCGTTTGCGCATCCCAGAGGGCAAAGGCGTAAATGCCGTCGAGCCGGTCGAGCAGCGTTTCTCCCCAGGCGCGCCAGCCCTGCAGCAGCACTTCGGTTTCGGATTGGGTGTGAAATGGCCAACCCTGGGCTTGCAGTTCCGCGCGCAGTTCCCTGAAGTTGTAGATCTCGCCGTTGAACGCCAAGGTCCAGCGACGGTCTTCGCTTTGCATCGGCTGCGCGCCGCCGGCAAGATCGATGATCGCAAGGCGCCGATGGCCGAACACTGCCGCGCCGGACTCTACTACGCCGTGGCCGTCTGGGCCGCGCGCCTGCAGCGTATCCAGCGCGCCGCTTATATGCTCGCGCCAGCGGGTGCCGACCATGCTGAGTTCGCCGCACATGCTCAACCTTGCCCACGCGAGTCGTTCATAAGCAGCAAGGACGCTGCTCATCCAAAAGATGGAAAGATCGACCTTGCTCCGGTCGATCGGGGCGGCAAGATTCTCGGAAATCACGCTCGTCAGCGCGGCGACATCGCCGCAGGGCACGAGGCATTCCGGAAAAGCAGCCAATATCTCCCGCGGTCCGGAGGGACAGTCGGTGCTCACCGTGGGCGTACCGCAGGCAAGCGCCTCGATCAGGACATTGGGCAGGCCTTCATGGTCGGAGCAGAGCACGAGCAGATCGGCGCCGGCGATCCAAGGATAGGGATTGAGCTGGAAGCCGGCAACCAACACTCGATCGGCAAGGCCGCGGCTGTCGATCATGGCCTGGAGCTTTGGGTCTGGCGCAGTCAGCAATACCAACAGGTGATCGGTATGGACGCGCGTCCATGCATCCAACAACAGGTCATGGCGTTTCTGCGGGGCGAAGCGACCGACATGAATGACATAGGGCCGAGCCGGCAGGCCCGGCGTTGCGATGCCGGCAGTCTGACGCAAGGCGTCCAGGTCGAACGGATTCGGGATGATTTCTATCGGTCCGCGTGCGCCGATTTCGTGGCGCAGATCCTGCGCTACGCCATTGGAGACGGCGATCAGCGGCCGCTCTTGATAGAGGTGCCGGTAGCGTTTCAGCCGTCGGCGCGCCTTGGCGGGGTGCTCGGCGGCAAGCTTGGCGACCTCGCTCGACAAGGTATTGGCTATGCGACACCAATGGCGGGGAAGACTGGCCAGCGCGGTTACTTCGTCGGCGAAGGGCAAGGTGGATACCAGCAGGTCATGGGGCGCCGACAAGTGACGGGCGAGACGATGCGCCAGCCGGCGTTTGCCAAGCCAGCCTTTGGATGTGGTTGTTGTCAGAGGCGACACTCTCACACCTTGCGGCCGCGCATGCGCGACCCGGTCTTCCAGCAACGCGAGCTCGACGTCGTGGCCCTTGCCGGCCAAGCCCTCGGCCAGTTTGACGATGGCCTTCTCGGCTCCGCCGCCAGCTAGATTGGTGACGACGAAAACGAACCTCATCGCTGCCCCGGGGGGTGTTGCGTCATCGCCCGCTCTACTTCTGCGAATACGGTGTCGATATGAATGTCCGCCATCTCTGTCATCTCGGTGCAGCGCTCGCGCGACGCAGGGTGGTCGACCACGTAGGCGCAAGGATGGTCCAGCGGCCCGGTGAGCTTGGAAGACGAGATGCAGTGGTAGAGGGCGACCAGCGGGATGTCGAAGGCGCTCATGATGTGGGTGGGGCCGGTGTCTACGCCGATGTAAAGATCGGCAAACGTCATCAGCGCCGCAGTATCCCTCAAGCTGAGCATGCCGGCGAACAGCGCAGCGCGCTCGCCGAGATGCTGTTTCAGCCAATCCGTTCGCGGGCGCTCCGCGGAACCACCAAAAATTAGGAAACGGGCTTGCGGCCAACGCGATGTGATGCGATCGCAAAGCGCGGCAAAGTTTTCGATCGGCCAGTCGCGGTAGGACTTGGTGGCGAAGCTGGCGACTTGCAGGCCGACCAGCGGTCGGTTGTTGCCCATGCCTGCATCTTTCAGGCGCCGGCGAGCCGTTGCGGTTTCCACGGGGGTAGATTGGAAGGCAATGCGCAGACCGGCCGGAAGAATCCCGACTGCTGCAGGCAGGTGCAGGAGCTGGCGCACCGCATGTTCGCTTTGGAAAGCAGGGCGAGCGATGGCGGCGAAAAGCCTCCGGTTCAAGGAGGCATTCTCCTGCTCGAAGGCCACGACCCGCTCCGACACCCTGAGGGCGTAGGCCACCAGCGCTTGGTCAAAGCCGAAGACGAAAGCGAGATCGAAAGATTTTCCGCTCAGCCAACCGCGCCAGGTCGCGCGACCCTTGGTGATGGTGCCGACTCGGGACACAAAGGGCAGATGCTGCAGGACTTCGGCGCGTTTGGGGTGGGCGAGCACGGTAATGCGTGCCGCTGGATACGCCGCTGCTGTCGCCCGAATGGCCGGAGTGGCGAACAGGGTATCGCCGATACGGGAGACAGCAATGAAAAGTATATTGGTCGGCGGTGGATCGGGAAGCGGCATTCCTAATTCTCGGGCAGGGAGAACTCGAACAGGTAGTCGGGGAAGGAGTACTCGACCGGAGACACACCAAGGCGCCAGGCAAGCATCTTAACTGCGCCGCCGATTCCACCGATAGGCTTGACCAGATGATAAGCCTGCAGGCGCAACCCGATGCGCCGGCTGATTTCCAGCGCCATGGTCGGGGTGAACCAGGCCATGTGATCCAGATTCACCACGACGACGCCTTCGCGCAAGAACTGGCGCACGAACTTGCGGCTGAAGGGATTCGGCGTGGCCGCAAGGATGCGGCCTCCCGGGCTCAGGTGGCGCTTGGCGAAAAGGAGCAGGGCTGAGGGATTGTCGACGTGCTCCATGACATCGCCGATGAATATCGTGTCGAAACGCTCGCCCAGGTCGAGTTCCGATGTCGCATCGACGCAGCGGACGTTGAAGCCGCGGCTGTTCAGTTCTGCGACCAGCGGCTCGAGGATATCCAAGCCCAGGCAGTATCCAGCTGCCTTGTGTATGCGACCGTGGCGCCAGCCCGGCTCGTCGAAATAGCGCGCACTGTGAGAGACGACGCCGATGTCGAGGACGCGCTTGCCGGCAACGGCCCGCTCGACGAATCCCGTCAGGTCCGTGTCGGTGTGAACCTTGCGCAGAAGAGGCAAAAGCGCACGTGCTTCGGCCTTGGCTTTGCGGTTGTTGGGATCGTCGGAAATGCGCGTCCAATCAAAGTTCATTTCGCCTCCCCAGGACGTTGCGAAATACGCTCTCCATGCGATCCAGCATGGCTTCGCGGGAGAAGCGTTGCAATGCCCGGTCTCGGGCGGCGCGGCCAAGGCGCGCCGCCAGGTCCGGGTCCCGCATTAGTCGGTCCATGGCCCCGGCCAGGGCGGAGGCATCCTTGGGCGGCACGATCAGTGCCGTTTCCTCATCGTTCACCGCTTCGAGGATGGCACCGACAGGCGTGGTGACAACCGGCAGGCCGGTCATCATCGCCTGGATAATCGCCTGTGGCACGCCTTCGTTGGCGTAGGAAGGAAGACAGAAAATATCGAGCGCGCGCAGCCAGTCTTCCGGCTTGTCCTGTTGGCCGAGCAGGCGCACGCGGCTGGCAAGCTGCAGCTCGGCAACTTTCGCCTCGATGGGTCCGCGCATCGGCCCCGCGCCGATGATCAGCAGCGTCGCATCCGGCCGGGCGAGCCTGGCGAATGCCTCGAGCAGATACAGGTGGCCCTTCCAGCTGCGTAGCGTCGCGACGATGCCGATGATGCAGCCGTCAGGGGCTAGCCCCAGCGCCAGTCGCGCGGCGCGTTTGTCGGCGGGCGAGAAGCGTATGGTGTCGATCCCGGTGGGAACCGAGGTGACGCGCTCAGGTGCTACACCGGACCCCTCGATCAGCTGTAGGCGCAGGGCTTCACCAGTGGTGACGACGTGAGATACCGCGCCGCCGTAGAGCCAGCGGCTGGCCGCGTTCCGTGGAACCGGGGCGGATATGTGGCGGGTGCGTACGACTGGCGGACTGTGGCGCAGCGCGGTGCATGCCAGCGCGGCAAGCCAGCTGTCGGTAGAGCTATGGGTATTTACGACCTCCGGTCGCGCTTGGGCCAAATGGCGGCGCAGGGCAAATAGTCCAGCCAGGTTCTTGCGCGCGATCGGCAGGTCGACCGCCGGCACGCCAAAACGCGGTGCGGCGGCGAAAATGTGTGCCGAGGCGGGGCAGGCAAGGGTCACTTCATGACCTCGCGCGATCAAGCCTTTCGCTTCTTCCAGAATGCGGATTTCCTGGCCCCCCCAGCCGCACGAAGCTTCGGTGTGGAGAATCCTCATGCCGCGCGGTCTACTGGTTTCAACGTGGCCGCTCCATCAGCTCCAGGGCTGCGTCCAGCACGCGCTGCGTCGGGATGATTTCCAGGCAGTCGCTGCGTTTGCTGCCGCCGCAGCCATCCAAGCCGCAGGGGCGACAGGAATGGTCCGAGGAAATGACCTTGGCCGGCACCTGCCACGGGCCCCATATGTCGGCGCCGCTCGGACCGAACAGCACCACCACCGGCGTGCCTACGGCGGCGGCGATGTGCATGGGCGCCGAGTCCATACCGATGAACAGTCGCGCGCGCGCCGTCAATGCGGCCAGTTCTTTCAACGTCAGTCTGCCCGGCAAGCTGGGGGCGGGGAAGGGCAGACGCGCCAGAATGCGTTGAACCATTCCGGTTTCCTGGCTGTCGGGACCGCTCGTGAAGAGCAGGGGATGGCCGCGTTCGGCCAGACGTAGCGCCAGTTCCGCCACTTTTTCCTCGGGCCAGCACTTGAACTGCCAGCGCGAGCTCGGGTGGATCATGATGAACTTGCCGGCTGCTAGGCCAAGATCGCGCAGGTGTTTTTCAGCGGCGTGGTCTGCGTCCGCACCTGCGACCAATACCAGTTTCTTGTCCGCCGCCTCCGGCCAAAGTCCGATGCGGCGCAGCGCATCCAGGTTGCATTCGACCATGTGGCGCGCGTTGGCTTGCGCGTAAAGATGGGTAAAGCTGTTGCGATATAGCCTGCCTGGGTGCTTCGGCGCCACCGAGACCGCCGGCCTCAAGACCCGGGCCAGCCAGACGCCACGCGCGCTGTTGGTGAGGTGGACCATAAGGTCGTAGCGGCGAGACCGCAAAACCTGGAGCAGGCGCCATTCCTCGCGCAGGGAGCCGCGTTTGGTAACCAGATGCAGTTGGCTTAGGGCCGGGTGTCCCGACAGCATGTCGCGTGTGTCGCGATAAACCAGGGCGTCGATCTGCGCTTGCGGCAGATGCCGTTTGAGCGCACTGAGCACCGGGCTGGCTAACAGCACATCACCATGGTGGCGTAGTTTGGTGACCAATACACAGCGGATACGACCAGGGTCCAGAGTGTCGCTTATGCTCAAGGGGCTAAGTATGCGTATAAACGGAGGGCGGCGAGTTTAGTCTGAAATTCCTTCCGAGTATAGCTGCAAATCCCTTGTGCTTCCCTGGTGGTTTCAGTGGGGCGAATCGGTTCGAGATATGCGTAGTTTCTCGGTTCTTCTGTTGCGGATTGGAAGCGGCCCGGACTGTATTGGCGAGGCAAAGCGGCAGCGCGGCGGATGGGTGTCCCCGCAGCGTGCCTTAGGGCCGGTTACCGCCTGAAGGCTCCGATGCGCCGGGCGGTGCAGCAGCCGATGCAGCCCAAGGGGTGTATTCGGGCACCCGCGCGGCGAGCCCCTGCCGGAGTTGCTCGACGCCGGGATCGCCCTGCTGTAGCCAGGCCAGAAGGTCCCCCATCCAGCGAGCATCCGGTGCGGCGCGCGAGTTGGCGATGCGCAGCTTGGGATGCGGTGTCGGCAGAGTATGCTCGCCGTCGGCGAGCAGTTCCTCATACAGCTTTTCGCCGGGCCGCAGGCCTACGAATTCGATGCCGATGTCGGCTTCGGCATAGTCGGAGAGCCGGATCAGTTCGCGCGCCAGGTCGACGATTTTCACCGGCTCGCCCATATCGAGCACGAATATTTCGCCGCCGCTGCCCATGAGGCCCGCCTGCAGCACCAGTTGCGCCGCTTCCGGGATGGACATGAAATAACGCGTGATCTCGGGGTGCGTCACCGTTATCGGTCCGCCGCGCGCGATCTGCGCGCGGAATTTCGGAATCACGCTGCCGGTGCTGCCAAGCACGTTGCCGAAGCGCACCATGACGAAACGGGTCGCGCTCGCCGCCTGCAATCCCTCGCAGACGATTTCTGCGAGCCGCTTGCTCGCGCCCATGACGTTGGTCGGGTTGACCGCCTTGTCGGTGGAGACAAGCACGAATTTCTCCACGCCGTGGGCGATCGCGGCCTGGGCCACGCACCAGGTGCCGAGCACGTTGTTCTGGATCGCCTCCCAGGCGTTGTCCTCCTCCATCAGCGGCACATGCTTGTAGGCGGCGGCGTGGAACACGAGTTGCGGCCGTTGCGCGGCGAGCGTCTCGGCCACGCGTACCGCGTTCTTGACATCGCCGATGACGCAGTTCAATTCGATTGCAGGGTATTGCTCGGCGAATTCCTGCTCCATGCGATAGAGCGCGAACTCATTGTGCTCGTACAGGATCACGCGCGCCGGTGCGAAGCGCGCAATCTGGCGGCATAACTCGGAGCCTATCGATCCGCCGGCGCCGGTGACGAGGATGCTGCGGCCGCGAATCCACTCTTGCAGGCGGCCCTCATCGAGCAGTACCGGGTCGCGGCCGAGCAGGTCGTCCAGTTCGATGCTGCGCACTTGCGACACCGTGACCTTGCCGCTGACCAGATCCTGATACGAGGGCACGGTCAGGGCTTGCACGCCGGCGCGGCGGCAGATTTCCAGCGCGCGCCGGCGCGACTGATGCGAAGCCGAGGGCATAGCGATAATGGCGCGCTCTACACCCAGTTTGGGGGCAAGGCCGACCAGGTCCTCCAGCGCACCGAGCACGTTCACGCCCTGGATCTGGCGGCCGCGCTTGTCCGGGTCGTCGTCGAGCAGACCCAGCACGCGCCAGTCGCCGGCGCGCGCCAGATTCTTCAACAGGTCCACGGCGGCATCCCCCGCCCCCAGTATCAGCACCGGCATTCCGGGCGCGCCGAGCACGTTGCGCACGCGGCCTTCCTTCCAAATCCGGTAGCCGAGCCGGCTGCCGCCCAGCATCAGAATCAGCAGAATCGGATCGAGCAAGATCACCGAACGCGGCACCGGCGGTTCCTGATGCGGCAGCATCAGCAGAACCAGGGCGATCATCAGGGTCGACAGGCCCACGGCCACGGCAATGCGCTGCAGGTCGGCGACGCTGGCGTAGCGCCAGATGCCGCGGTACATCCCGGAAGCGAAGAAAACGGCCGCCTGCAGCGGCACCACCCAGAGCATTGCGTCTGCCATGCTGGGGATGATGTATTGCGGTACTTCGGTGTTGAAGCGCAGCCAATACGCGAGATACCATGCCGCGACCGCCGCGACGATATCGTGGGCCAGTGCGGCAGCAGAGCGCGGGTTAAGCGGGGTCATGCAGTTCGCAGGCCAGATGGATGGCCCATTTCTTGTTGACCAAGGCTGCCAGCACCAGATAGATCGCCGCCCACAGGGCCAGCGTTAGTTGCTGCACAAATACCGGCGCCCGCAGCAGCGAGCATGCGCAAATGCCGGCGGCGGCCATCAGGACATATTCCGCGAGCGCGGTGCGCCCGTGGCCCAGCCCCATTCTGACCAGGCGCTGGTAGTAGTGCTCGCGGTGCGCCTGCCAGAAGCGTTCGCCGCGCGTCGCGCGCTGCGCCAGCGTCAGGCTCGCATCGACGACGAAGGGAGAGAAGCTCAGCAGCGGAAACCACGCCGGCCAATACGCGGCATACCAGCCGTAGACGCCTATTGCGGCCGCAAGAAACCCGAGCGGGATCGAGCCGACGTCGCCCATGAATATGCGCGCCGGATGGAAATTGAATACCAGAAAAGCTGCCGCAGCGGCGCTGACCGAGGCGGCGAACCAGGTCAGCGTTGCGTCGCCGGCGGTCCAGGCAGCAACGGCATAGGCGCCAAAGCCGAACAGCGTCATGCCACCCGCAAGCCCGTCCGCGCCATCCATGAAGTTGTAGAGGTTGGTGCTCCAGACGATGGCGAGCACCAGCAGTGCCGCCAGCGGCAGCGGCAGATCGGGCATCATGTAATAGACCAGACCCAGCGCGGCGAGCAGATGCGTCGCCAGCCGCAGCAGAAACGGCAGGCTGCGCCAGTCATCGGCAAACGAAACCAGCGCCAGTGCCCCGCTCAGGCTGAGCCAGGTGCCTACGCCGTAGAAGAACAGCGGACCGGTCAGCGCAATCGCACATACCATGGCGAGCCCGCCGGAGCGCGATATGGGCGCGCTGTGCAGCGAGCGCGCGTTGGGCAGATCTTTGGGCAGGGATTGGCTGCGCACTAGCACGAACAGCAGCGTGAGGCAGACGGCACCCGCGAGCGGCGGGGCTAGGTACATGTGGTTGCCGATGGTCACCGGTGGAATTCTACAGTCTGAGCTGCGCGTTCGTTGTGCGCTCTGGCGGTCAGGATCAGGCTTTGCTCCGGATCGTGAGCGGGGCGCCAGCCGAGTTCGGCCGCGATCCTGGAAGCGTCGATTTGGAGCGAGCCGACCAGGCGCCCGATCGCATCGGCTTGGCCGGTGCATGCGCCCGCCAGGCGCAGCAGGGATGGCGGAAAAGGCAGTAGCCGAGGCGTCTTGCCAAGGCCGCGCGCCAGCGCGTGTATCAGTCGCGGCGTCGACAGGTCTTGCCCATCGCTGACCAGATAGAGCCTTCCCGGGGCAGGATGGCGCATCACCGCCAGCGTTGCATCGATCAGGTTCTCGACATAAACGAGGCTGCGACGGTTGACGACCGAGGCGAACGGCAAAGGGAAGCCGCGCTCGATCCAGCCGAGCAGCCGCGCGAGATTGCCCTTGACGCCGGGTCCGTAGATCAGCGGCGGCCGCAATACGGTCACGGCCAGCCCGGTTTCTGCCGCAATCCGGCTCAAGGCCTGCTCCGCCTCCCATTTCGACCGGCCGTAAGCGTCGAGCGGGGCGGGCGCATCGCCTTCGCGGAAAGGCGCGTCGACGGTCGCTTCGCCATTCACCTTGATCGAACTCATGTATATCAGGCGGCGCACCCCGGCCGCTGCCGCAGCCCGCGCCAGGCGCTCGCTGCCGGCGACGTTGACCTGGCGGTATTCGGCGAGCGGGTCGTACGCGCGGTCGTTCATGACGTGAGCGCGGGCGGCGAGGTGCACGACCGTTTCCACGCCGGCGAGGGCGGCCTGCCATTCGGTATCGGCGCCGATATCGCCGACGCGTAGGACGTCGACGGCAGGCGCGAATGCCGCCAGCGCTGGACTCTCGCGCCGCACCGCGGCCTTGACCCTATGGCCGGCGGCAGCGAGGCGCGCGCACAGGCGCAGGCCGACAAAGCCGCCGGCGCCGGTCACCAGAATCGATGGAAGCGGCGCGTTCATCGTCCTGTTCATCGTCCGCGTGTCGCGAGCAGCTCGCGATAGTGTGCGAGCAGCGCGGCCGTCAGTTGCGCTTGCGCAAAGTCGCGCTGCGCCCGCTTCCTGGCGCGCTGCCCCATGCGCCTGCGTAAGCTTGCGTCGCCGGCCAGCGCACGCATGCCTTGCGCGAGTTGCCGGACGTCGCCGGCCTCGAACAGGAGGCCGGTTTCGCCCTCGACGATGGCGTCGGTAATGCCGTAAATTCTCGCTCCTATGGTCGGCACGCCGGCGGCGGCGGCCTCGATCACAGTCACCGGGAACCCCTCGCGATAGCTGGGCAGGCACAGCAGGTCGCTCGCATTCATGTAGCGCTCGGGGACTGCGCTCAAGCCGGCGACATACAGGCGGGCACGGCAGCCGGCGCAGGCTTGCTCGATCTCCGGCAGCAGTCCTTCCTCGTCCGGACCGACGATGAGCAGCCGGCAAGCAGGATCCTCGCGCGCGAGCGCGGCAAATGCGCGGGCCAGGTCGAGCACGCCCTTGTCGCGTTTGAGCCGCCCGATGAACAGAAACACCGGCGCATCGGCGGGAATGCCGAGTTCGGCGCGCAGCGCGGCGCGCGCATCGGCGTCGGGCTTGAAACGCTCGCAGTCCACACCGGCGATGGAGCCGTGCTTCAGCACCCGGGACTTTGCCGCCGGGATCAGGCCGGCGGCGATCAGGAACTCGCGCTCCGAAGCGCTGACCACGAGCAGGTCGGTGGCGAGCCGCGCCACCAGCCGGTCCAGGTTTTTCAGCAGCCAGCGTAGCGCGCCGCGACGCGTCACCCAGACTTCGCCCTGGAAGGTGTGCAGGCGCGCCGGCACGCCGGCCAGCCAGGCGGCAAGCATGCCGAGCAGTCCGGCCTTGGGGGTCAGGGTGTGGACCAGCTGATAGCGCTCCGCGCGGAAATGGCGCCACAGGCCGAAGAACGCGCGCAAATCGGCAAACGGCGCGATATCGCGTTCCAGCCGCAGCGAGACGACGCGACAGGGCAGCAGCACGGCAAGTTCGGGCGCATCGTCCTTGACGATCAGCGTGACCGCGAACGAGCGCGCCAGCGTGCGTATATGCTCGAGCAGAAACCAGCGCACCACCAGCGTGCTGGTGACGACCAAGGCGACGCGGACAGGTTTGTCGGCGCCGCGTTGCGGGATTTGCGGCGGGGGCGATCGCATGGTCAGGACTTCGCGCCGCGCATCACAGAACGGCCCATCTCGTGCACGCGTCCACTCTTCGTTGCGTAGCTCTTATCGTGGTCCCTGAATGAAAAGGCTTTCCCCACGATTTACGCGAGCTAGCGACCAGCATGCCGTCCTCACTGCTGGTTATGCGGCGCTTGCAGCG